>ENA-USUG01002289-USUG01002289.1-human-gut-metagenome-genome-assembly--contig:-NODE-2289-length-29295-cov-16.157403_pt1 | contig 29295 bp, 26 predicted proteins | sample MGYA00250059_ERZ773394 | MGnify/ENA primary metagenome ERZ773394 (study PRJEB29103, sample SAMN06111957) | human gut metagenome | biome: human gut; feature: ankylosing spondylitis patient; material... | reverse complement strand
TCTACCACCCTGTGCCACTTGCTGCCAGACCTGATTGAAACCATTGCCGGATGCCGGATTATGTATTTCTTTGCAGGAGAAGGAATGATAGCCGCCAAAGGGAAGTCAGCATCCCGGACAATGACTGCCGTATCAGCGCAACACGCTTCCACTTTCGGGGAACCTATTGTCAGGTAACGGATTATATATTCCTTTGCGGCAAAAGAAACAGTAACAACTAAAAGAAAGACAATATGGAAATCGTATCAATCGAGAGAAAGACCTTCGAGGAACTGGTCGCCAAGTTCGACCGCTTCGTCAGCCGTATGGATGCCATCTGCCATCGTCACGGCGAAAAGAAAATGAGCGAGTGGATGGACAATCAGGACGTGTGCCGGATGCTCAACATCAGCCCCCGAACCTTGCAGACGCTTCGGGACAACGGCACGTTGGCTTATTCGCAGATAAACCACAAGACCTATTACCGTCCCGAAGACGTGCAACGCATCGTTTCCATCGTGGAGGACAGGCGAAAAGAAGCAAAGTTCAAAGGCAGAACAATCTGATAACCGAATAGAGTAATAACAATAATTCCACTAAATCCAAAGTAATATGAACGAACTGATTAACAAAGACAACGAGTGGATAATCCACTTCTTGGGCAGCCTTGACCGTCTGCTGGACAACGTAGAGCATCTGACCGCAAACTACCGCCCGACACTGAACGGGGAGCGTTTCTTCACAGACAAGGAAGTGTCGGCACGGTTGAAAGTGAGCCGCCGGACGCTTCAGGACTACCGCAACGAGGGACGTATAGCCTACATTCAGTTGGGCGGCAAAATCCTCTACCGTGAATCCGACATCGAAAGGATGCTGGCTGACGGCTACCAATCCGCCTACCGACTGAAGGCAACCTGATTTTCTTGAAGGAGCGCAGTTTGCCGTCTGCCCTATGTTTGCGGCAGCAATGGAACTTCGGCAAAAAGACAAAAGGAACGGCTTACAGATGAAGCATCAATGTTTAGCTTCGTCTGTAAGCCGTTCCTCTATTTCTTCTGATTTCCCGCCAGTCGCTTGTTTCCGTTGCCGGATGCCTTTCAAGCGTGTGGATGGCAGTGGCAAGGTTTTCGGGCGGAATACGCTCAAACCCGTTTGAGGAAGATTCTGCCTGAAACGGCTCTGCCGCCTGACCTTGCCAATGCCGTCAAAGCCACACGCTACCTTTGCATCCGAGCATCGGGAACAGGTGGCTGACGGGATGAACCTCAACTATACCATAGGTTACTGCCCTTACCGCAAGAGAAGAACAATGTTGTCGGACTTCCTTTCTTGGAGGCGCAGATTTCATTTATTACGAACCGTCTGAACTGAAAACTTTCTTTACTGCATATCCTGAATGCAATGGCTATAATCATTTCAAGGTTATACACATCATAGCTGATGCCGTCAGTTTGCTTGATATACTTCATTGTATAAGTTTCACTCAATTCCTTGTTCTTGTAGATTGCCCGTATCGCCTTGCGGATGTCGCACGAGAACACCCCAAACAGGTCGGCTATCTCAAACTGGGTCATCCACACGGGGGCAGTTGGTACGGTGACCACCCCCGTTTCACTGATTGTTATTATTCCTCTGTTCATAATTCATCTATTTTATAATGGTTATTTACTATTCTCTTTCTTTTCGCCAGCCAATATTTTCTTTCTCCGCTCCATCAGTTTGTCCATATCCTTGGAGATTTTATCGTCTGTTATCCGTGCATATCCCTGTGTCGTCCTGATATTGGAGTGTCCCATCATCTTGGCGATGCTCTCAATGGGTATGTCCGCTGAAATCAGGAAAGTGCCGAAGCTGTGCCGACTTTGATGATAGGTCAAGTTATCCTCTTTTCCTATGGTTATTCCCAACTCGTGAACCTCAAACCATAGGGCATCACGGTTGGGAAGAGGAAACACGGGCTTCTCATCATCAGTTGTGTTATACAGCGACAATATCTGTTCCGCTATGGGATGTAAGGGTATGAACGCCTCCACTTTTGTCTTCTTGCGGTTGATGCGGATGTAGCGTCTGCCCTCCGCATTCGTCCCGATATGATGGGGATGCAGCAGTTGTATGTCTGCATACGCCAGTCCGGTCAGGCTCGAGAAGATGAAAGCCCGTCTTGCCAGTTCCATCCGCTTGTCATACATCGGTGTGGAAAGTATCTTCTTGAACTCATCACGGCTGATGTACCTGTGTCTTGCCTCAGGTTTCGTTTCATATTCCAAATCCTCGCAGGGGTTCACACGGATAATCTCCTTATCGACTGCAAGGTACAATAATCTGTTCAGCCAACGCAGGCAATGGTTGGTCTGGGAAACCCCGAAGTTCTTGCATTTCTTCAAGTGGGCTTTGTAGGACTTGCCGAAATCCTCCGTCACTTCTTCAAGAGGTATATCCTTTTTACCGATGGACGCTATAAAGTCCGTCAGGTATTTCTGATAATACATGGAGTGACGGTAGGAAGAAGTGGAATCAATCTCTTCGGAATGTTTCTTCAACCGCTCCCGTTCCCATTCACCCATCTGTAGAAGGGTGGTCGGATGAATATTATTCAAAGAAATGTGATTCTTCAACATCTCGGCACTGACCACGCCCTGCGATTTAAGTATCTCGGCATAGGCTTCTTCCGTCAGACGCAGGTATTCCCGCAAGCGGTTGTTCTCCCTGATGGTCTTTATCTCATTTTTCCTGCCGTTCCAGTCTTCGGGACGGCAATAGATTCCCGTGCTTATGGCGGTCTGCTTGCCGTCAATGGTTATACGGCAAAGTACGGCGGTCGTACCGTCAGCCTTCACTTTGCTGCGGTTGATGTAAGGCAATAATGAAAATGTGCTTCGCATATCGTTGTTTGGGTTATAGGGTTAGTTTAAAATCTTGGGTCGCTTCTATGAACTTGCCCATGTCCTCGAACAGTTTTTTCGGGCTGACACGGGCATATACCTGAGTGGTGGAAATATCGGAGTGCCCCAGCATCCGGCTGATGGTCTCGATAGGCACACCCGCTTCGAGCGTTATCAGTGAAGCGAAACTGTGCCTCGCCTGATGATAGCACAAGTCGTCTTTAATGCCAGCCAATGTCGCCAACGCCTTCATGTGTCTTCGGAGATTTGGCCAATGCAATAAAGGGAACAGTGTGTCCCTGTCCTCACTGTGATACTTCTCAATCAGCGCAACCGCTTCGGGCAACAGTTTCACGCTGGCACGGAGTTCGTTTTTCTTTCTTCGATACTTCAGCCACAAATCCCCGTCCTCATCCGTATATAGGTTCTCATGGGTAATCGAGACCACATCCGCATAACAGACCCCGGTATAACACCCGAAGAGAAACATATCCCTTGCCAGCATGTGGGATTTGCGGTAAGCAGGTATTTCCACATCACGGATTCTCTCAAACGATTCACGGCTCAATGCCCGTGGGGTCGTTTCAGTCTTCTTCGGCAAGGTAAAATGCTGGAAATGGCTCCTGTCGGCATACCCCTCTTTATACGCCAGACGGCATATCTTTTTCAGGATGGCAAGATGATGGCGGACGGTGTCTATCGCATATCCCTTGTTTTCCATCGTGAATGCCTGATAGTCGTGGATGAACTGTTCCGTCAGTTGCCCGAATGCCAAATCCTTGACCTTGTACTGATGCTCGATGAACTCTCCGAGTGTCAGACGCATATAGTGATAGCCGGGATAAGTCCCTTTCGCGCGGTCTATGCCGATACGGGCTTTGAGGTCATCACAGACAACGTCCGTCATTCGCATGAGCGTCATTTGCGTTTCCATGTTGCCTTGAAAATGATTCTTCACATCCGTGGCATCAAAATCCACTTTACGACTCACAAGGCTGTCGAAAGCGTTGTTCACCGCCAACAGCAACTTCTCAATCTTGGCATTGGTTTCCACCGCCTCCTTGCTCTTGCCGTTCAGACGGCTTTCACGTGGATTCCACAATTCGGGTGTGCAGGACAGCTTGCAACCGAACTGCGCCATCGTGCGGTTCACCGTGATACGTCCCATGATGGGAGCCTTGCCCGACTTGTCCAGTCCGCTCTTTTTGAGGTAGAGCAGCACCTTGAATTTCACTACTTTCATACGCTTATATTTTTAAGTGCAAATTTACTTGCCATATAAGCGTCCCTTGATATGCAAAACACTGTGTATGAGTGCAAACAAAACGGTGAGGATTTCTTTTTATCGCTTTCTGTTACCTATTCCCGTTTCGGTAACTGCCCGGCTAACGGTTTGGTAACTGAACAACCTCAATATTCCGTTGTGGTTTGCATTTTCTCAACTTGGCAGAATACTGAAATATCGCTTATTTCTAACGGTTTACGTTTAATTTTTACCTGTTCGCTGTCGCTTGCTTTGCCGTGTATATTCCACATGGCCCGTCATTCATTTGCCGTGAACATCCTCAACAACGGAGCCAATATAAAGACCGTGGCTAGCCTTTTGGGGCATTCTGGACTAAAACACACGGAGAAGTACACCCGTGCCGTGGATAAGTTGAAAGAGGATGCAATAAATAGTTTACCTGAACTTAAATTATAAACCACATGGAAGAAACAGGAATAAGTAACAAACCTAAACCAAGTAAAGAATGGATGGAGCTACAAACCCAATTTGTTAGTTTGTGTGAAGAGCAAGAGGCGTTATATAGACCAGACTTTGAAAAAGTATTTAAAGCAATATATGAAATAGATAACAGCCAAGAGAGTGTGTATAATACAAACGGCTGGAATATTGGTTGTACTTTACCCGATGAAGCAAACCAAGACACAATACAAAAAGCACTTGAAAAAACAGGGTTTGCCAATGATGAGGCTTTTTGCAAAGACTTTTCCAAATATGCAAACATTGTAATAGTAGGTAAAAAGAATATGCAAGAAAGAGCCGCTTTGAATATAAAGGAAGAAATGGAGCGATGCCAGCCAATAACCAAAACTAATGAATGGCAGTTTATACCAATAAGGATTTTTGCCTCAAAAGAGATAATGAGCAATGTAATAAATCCAATAATGGAAAAGAATGCCAAAGAGGGTAAAGGGCTGTATGGCAACATCACTGATATTCCAGAAGAAGATGAGAGTTTAGATGAATGGTTTGATATAGAAGCCTATGGAATTAAGTGCAGCTTAGAATCCCTTTATAGAGATTTACAAAATTATGGTGTTGTGGATAGCGTGTTGAAAAATGACACAATAAAGGAATATTATTTGAAAACTATAAAGAGTTTGATATATTTCATTAGGGATAACACAGATAAGCCCAACAGAATAAGAAACCATATATCAAGTACTTTAAAAGAATTAGATGATATATCCACCCTGGGATTATTACTACAAATACTATTATTACAAGGGCTTATAAAATGGTTTGAAGATGTAGATTTGAAAGAAAGTGATAACGGTTACAAGGAAGCGTGCAATCTAATTCAATGGATAGGGGAACAACTAATGAAAAAAGAAATAAGATTTTGCTATTATAGATGGGGAGAGGGCGATAAAGAATATCTAAAACCTCTTTGCAACTATCTTCTTTCAACTGAAATAGGGGAATTTGTACAAGATCTCCTCTTTAAAAAACAAATAGATTGTAGTTACATAATTGACGGTGAGCATGAAACAAGAAAAATACCCAAAGAGGCCGGAAATAATGAAAAAACAACAGATAAGATAAGTTTACCAAGTGAATTAGACACAGAGAAAGCCAGAAAATATTTTGCCAAAGCTATTAATGTGGGCTATATGAAGAAAGAAGATAGCAACTATAAATGGATGTATGGAGGCGAGAAAGGGCAAGCCAGATTAGGGTATTTTTGCAATAAGATATACAGTTCTCCCAGACCTATAAATAAATTAGAGGAGTTTTTTGGTGTAAAAAAACTATCTGCATCTATAACCAACGCTGATAATGAAGCAAAAAGAGCCGATGTAAAGAAGTGGAGAAATGAAATGAACAACAATATTTTCAATGATTAGACACTAAAAGTAAGTGTTTTTATAGGGGCTATGAATAGACTATTTGTAGCCCCTTTTCTTATCTTTTTTTACCCTCTACCTTTGCCCTTGTAGTCTGATGGATAGCAAGTGCAAGACTATTCCAGAAGATTACACAGGCAAAGACGGGGAAGTCTTGCACCTTTCCCCAGACAGCCCAAACCCTCTAAATAAAAAAGGCATGACAGAGGATTCAAAACAGGTTGCCAACGAGGTGACAGCTAACACTATATTTTGCACAAAGGAAGTATTAACGAGTGACGAGGCAGCCCGCTACATGGGTATTTCAAAGAGTTATTTATACAAGCTCACGATGAGGGGCGAGATACCACATTTTAAACCGATGGGAAAGATGTGTTATTTCAACCGAGTAGAACTAGAGCAATGGTTACAAAGGAACCGAGTAGCCACGAGTGAAGAAATCGAGCAAAAAGCGCAAAATTACTGCATGAAGAAAGGAGGTATTCTATGATCACTCCAAATATACGCTACTATGCCAAGATGGAAGATTGCACGGGATCCGGGAAAATACCCAAATACGTAATAACAACCGAGGCGGGGTATTACCCACCGATGGAAAAAATAACAGGTAGGGACGGGAAGGTATCAATGTATTTGCAAGTGAGCAAGGATAGCGGCAGCAAGAAAGATAATGCCCCATCCATGAAATTACAAGCTAAAAACAGCCTCAATTTTACTGGGTTAAAAGAATATTTCATTAATGGAAAACTAAGCGGTTACGCTTATGGTTATCCTCTGGCAGACAAAAACTACTCTAAAGATAAAAAGCCTAACCCGTTTTTTGAATACCGGGATGACGGTTTTCTCTTCATCATTCATCAAGATAAAACAGCGACAACAACCAAAGATCAAATCAAACCCGACATTATAGAGTTGATTGTACTAGAGGGTGCAAAAGTATTGATCGCTTCATATTGCAAGCAACTCATGATGGGAGGTTTTGACGAGGCTATAAAGGCTTTAAGGGAGCAAGCAAAACGGGTGGAAGCCTCGACCCGGTAATATGTAACTTGTACCCAAAATTTGGTAACAATGTACGACAAGGTAAAGTTATGGGTGATGAGGACAAGGGATACCCCCGATGTTAGTAATTTCCTTGATAAAGCAAAAGATCACGTGGATCATGAAACGGGAGAGGTTTGCACCTTTGGTAGCCTGGAGGGGTTGAAAGTGTCAATTTACACGGGTGGAATCTCTATAATAGGGAGTTTGGCAAAGTTTCTTTATCCAAACAACATTTACCCGTTAGATCGCCACGGCACGAGGCAAGCGATAACAAAGCTATCGGATAGCCTGCATTTGGACGTTGCCGATGCCAAGGTTACAAGCATGGAATTTGGACGAGCTTTTGTGATGAGGCACCCGGTAGAGAATTACCTTTCAAAATTGGGAAACACGCCAAAGTTGTTGAGGTATCATTTTGACGTGGGGACGCTTTACTACAAACCCCAAAGCCCACGCCAACACAAGGTACTAGCTTTTTATGACAAGAAAGCAGATGCAAGGGTTAAAGGGATGGTTTTACCAGATGGATTTGATAACGCTAACTTGTTAAAGTATGAAATGAGGTTCAACGGGCGATTACCCCAACAAATGAACGTGCCAGAGGTTACCGCCTCAACCCTATCAGAAAGTGTCTTTTACCATCTGATGGTGAGAAAATACCAAGAAAACTATTTTGCAATATCCAAGTTAAACCAAGTAAAAACAGACATCATGAGCGAGATTAAGACCGTTTCCGACGCTTTTGACGTGTTGGTTGCTCGTCTTATCAACCAAAGCGACCAAACGCAAATAGCGACTTTTATGGAAGAATTGAAAGAGGCTAAAGTTTTTGACGATAGGAAAAGCTACACACGGCTAAAGAAAAAAATACAAGACGTGGCAACCAAGGCGGGCGTGACCGTTTCCGATGGACTGGTCAAGGAACTAGACGATGAAATTAAAAACGTGGGGGCTTACGTATAGTTACCACGGGTAATATGCAAGTTGTTACCAAAAATTGGGTACAAGTGTACCGTTAAAAGTAAAAATGACACTATTAACATAATCACAAATCGAGTGAGAAGCAGAACATGGGAAAATATCGTTAGGGTGTCTTATAATAAGTGGTAGATGTACCCAAAATTTGGTAACAAATTCATGAATTGGGATGAATGACCAAAAATACATCAAGTGTTAAAACGATATTTTGGAACGAGAACAAAAACACCACATCATGCAAAAGACAGGAGAGGATAAAAACTACGTTTATTTCATGGATCACTTTCAAGATACCCCAGTACAAGTGATGCAAGACGAGAAAACCGGGGAGACATTTTTCAATGCCGATGATATTGTCAAGATCCTAGGTTTAGGGGATAACATCAAGGAGTTTCTTGGAACCGACAGGGGGCTAGACTTCATCAACGATTTCAAGAGGGATCATCCCGGCATTGACGTGTTTGGGAACAAGGGAATGATCAGGGAAGTGATAAAGGATTAACTAGAGCTTCACCTCATCAACACTTTCAAGGTGATACAATGGTGAGGATTGCAAGGACTACAACAAGGGGAAACAAAAAAATCACGGCAAGATTACGGCAAGGGTGTCACCAGAACGGGATAAGGTTAGGACAAGGGTAAAAACAAAAATTGGGTCAAGGTTAGGTCAAGGGTAAAAGGGTAACATCACGGTAAGAGTAAAAATATTATTAACACAATTCAATTTTAAAATTTATGGAACCAATTAAAAAAAACGGGCTTGATAGAGAGGTCAAGCGTCATGAAATGAATGTTGAAAAAATCCAGACGATCGTGAACGACATGATCGAGATGGGATTTGTTTTTGAAACCGGGGAATTGAGGGACTTGGGTTCATCGTGTGTGATCTTGCATGATCGAGCAATCGAGATGGCGCAAAAAGATTCATCAAGAATAAGAATCAGTTTCAAGCGTGATGCCGATTATAAAGAAACGCTGTATAGATTGAACGAGGCCATCGAGAACAACGCTAAAGAATTGAAAAAGACTCTATTACATCACACGTCTACCCCCTTGGAGATAGAGGCGTTTGAGATCAACGGGGGTGTTGTGAGCGTTTCCCTTGATTGGATGGAAAGCAAGGAGAGAGAATACACGATCCTACCGACAGGAGAACGGGAACACGCCCTGCAACTTGTTGACAACGTGAAAAAGGCGATTGACGAGTTAAACACGTTTGTTGTAGGTAACGACAATTTTGGCAAGGGAATCAGTACCTCACAGGATGGCCGCAGGTGCCTATGCTGGCTAGACGGTGACGGTAATTTCCATGAAGATAAAGAAGCGTATGAATTTATTTAAACCGGGAAAACATGACAACGAGCGAGAGAAAGAGATTTGACGAGCTGCAAAGGCGATTAAGCGAGAACCCGTCAAGCAGGATGAGTTTTTTTGCCAACGTGACAGGGATAGAACAACCAGAACTCGCCAACAATCCCTATGATAACTGGGCGAGACGGGCAACGTTTGAGAACAAGGCTATTTGCATGTATCTAGGGATAGAATACAACGAGGATGATTTTACCACGTCTGGCGAGGCTTTGGCTCGATCGTGGGCGCAAAGTTTACCGGGCAAGGAGTGATATGAAAACAACATTCATCTACATATTTCTTGAATTAAATTTTGAGCATCAAGAGAGAATAGCTAGATTTGCTACCCCTAAATCTACTAGCGATCGCCTAAAGCGGTTGTAATGAACGTATTTTGCCCTTTGCATGGTGGTGGTAGTGGAAACACCCACACGGCAACTAGTAGAGCCGAGGACACCTAAACAATGGGCTTTTTTTATCCCTAAATTTACTAGAAATGAAATCACAAGACACTTACACGAACCTAAAGAACTGGCCGTGCAACCTAGAGAAAATCCATGAAGATGCAACCAACATCATGTACGTTGACAATTTTAACGGGGATAAAATATTTATTCACGTGCAACAAGGCGGCAAAATCTACATAGAAGTACCAGCCGAGATTGAAAAAGGCAATATCATCAACGATTACATTAAAACCGTCTGTAAACCGTCTATTTTCAACAATAACGGTGACAAGGTTTGCCGATGGCGTTTTGGTAACGATTGTATTATTTTTAGGTTGGAAGAATCGGGGTATATGTATGTTTCAAGCAATAAAATAGAGCTGGTAAACCTTTATTGTGAACCCGACAACGTGAAACGGGTTAAAAACTTCCTCAACAGATACTAACATCACCCATCCAGTTTGCAAGCGTCCCCGGTCCAATCATGGCCGGGGATTTTATTCATGAAATCAAGCGTTAAACAAGCGTTGACAGAATAAAACCTGATGCGTCAAGCTTGAACGAGCAGCAAAACACGTGATCCCGTTTTGTTACCGATTTTATAACCACATTCATCCTAACAAGAAAATAGATCCTAGCAGGATTGATTTCCCTTTTATTTCACGTTGTGGTTGAAATTTGCACCCTATTTGCGCCCCGCAAAATCAAAATCCCCTCAAAATCAAATGATTAAGAGGGGATTTTTGTACCCAGGGCGGGAATCGAACCCGCACGTCTTTAAGGGACACTGGATTTTGAGTCCAGCGCGTCTACCAATTCCGCCACCTGGGCGTGAACTCGGGTGCAAAAGTAGATGTTTTTTCTCAATCTCCAAACAAAATGACCTTTTTTTTACAAGAAAAAATAGAAAATATTTACAATAACATTTTTACATTATCATAATATCAAGATAATCAAATAGTTTTCATTCACACATCACTCTATTGAAAAAAGACGAGAAAAGTGGGCAAGCATATTACGACCTGATTACACCCCTGAATGAACTTTGGAATTAGATTTAGACGATCTCCCTGTTGACAAATCAGCTATTTTAACGTAAGTCCGATATAAGGATTAAATTATTTTTTTCGAGTATTACAAGCATAGAGATAAAAGCATTCGATATGTATTGTATCATTTCATACTATATAGAGGCACTGTTAAAACAACAAAAGTATAACAAATCAGGATCACTAGCAGATCTCTACCGTGTATAAAATTTTTAGTAAGCTATTAAAATGCTATTAGAACGCTATTCTGTATAGCGTTTTAATAGGGTTTTAATAGCGTTCTAATAGCGTTCTAATAGCGTTTTACACGGTAGTGATCCGGATGTAATCCTGTTTCAATCTTGATTTCGTGTATTAAATCGGACTATATACCGGATTATTTTCCCATAACTCTCTCCTCTAATTCTTTACAAGTCCTCGCGTGGTCGCTCTCCTTGTTTTATGTTGATTTATTTCGAACTCATGTTATTTTAATTACTTTTGCAAGAGATACAAAAGCAACATGAAAATTATAGTACGATTTGTTTTTACCCTGTTATCATTTCTTCCACTTTGTCTTTCCGCTCAACAAAAAGGAGTCGTGAAGGGGCGAGTTGTCGATAGTAAAAACAATGAACCCGTACCTTTCGCCAACGTGGTTATCTGGAAAACAACTACAGGTACGGCTACCGACGAGAATGGATACTTCCGCATAGAAAATGTTCCACTGGGTTATAACCGCCTGGAGATAAGCAGCGTGGGTTATACCACAAAACTATCGGAGGAATTCTTGGTAAACACCGCTTCGGAACGCACGGTAAACGTGGAGTTGGAAGAAAGCCAAGTCAACTTGGAACAAGTAACGGTCAAGGCCAACCCATTCCGCAAAACAGTGGAAAGTCCAGTTTCCTTACAACGTATCGGGATTGCCGAAATAGAAAAGAACCCGGGAGGGAACCGGGATATATCGAAAGTATTACAATCCATGCCGGGAGTTCTCTCCTCTCCCGCTTTCAGAAACGATTTTATCGTCCGAGGAGGGGGTCCCAGCGAAAACCGCTTCTACTTGGACGACGTGGAATTGCCCAACCTGAATCACTTTGCCACGCAAGGGGCATCGGGAGGCGTGGTCAGTATCGTGAACATCGATTTCGTGAAAGAAGTAAATTTCTACTCGGGAGCGTTCCCTGCCTCCCGGGGAAACCTTATGAGTTCCTTGCTCGACTTCCGGCAAATAGCGGGAAACCCGGACAAGATAAAGGTGCGGGGAACGTTAGGCGCGACAGATTTCGGTTTGTCTTTGGATGGTCCCCTGGCTCCTAAAACCACGTTCATCATGTCTGCACGCAGGAGTTATCTGAAATTTCTGTTCGACATGATCGGCCTCCCCTTTCTGCCTGTATACAATGATTTCCAGTTCAAGGCGGAAACCAAGTTCAACCAGAAAAACGAGTTGACCCTACTGGGCATCGGGGCTTACGATGTCAATAATCTCAACAAAGGGATGAAAGATCCCGATGATGACCAAAGATACATGCTCAACTACCTGCCGGAGAGTGTGCAATGGAGCTACACGATCGGGATTACCTACAAACATTACGGGGATCGTTGGAATCACCTCTTCGTGCTCAGCCGCAGCACCTTGCAAAATAAAATCGAGAAATACGCCAATAATGATAAAAGTCAAACAAAGTTGGTGGATTACAATTCCGGTGAAACAGAGAATAAATTCCGCTTCGAACACAATCATTTTTTACGGCACGATATCAAGTTGAACGCGGGGGCCGGAATCGAACACGCTACTTACAAAAACAAGACAACGAGGGAATTATACACCTCTCGGGAATTGAATCATGTACGCTATGACACGGATTTTGATTTCTTCAAATGGTCCCTGTTCGGGCAAGCCAGTAAAAATTTCTTTTTGGAACGTCTCGCCCTGTCAATAGGGGTTCGGGTTGACGGGAATAGTTATACTGCCGGAATGAATAATCCTTTCAAACATATATCCCCCCGGCTGTCGCTCTCCTACTCGCTCACGCCCGAATGGTTTATCAACGCGAATGCCGGACGCTATTACCAGCTTCCTTCATACACCACGATGGGATATGCCGACGAACACGGGAAATTAGTGAACAAGCAAAACGGATTGAAGTATATCGGGACGAACCACTATGTCATGGGTTTGGAATATCGTCCCGGTAGCCGGACGAGAATCACGTTGGAAGGATTTTATAAAACGTACGACCATTACCCCGTCTCTTTGCTGGATAGTATCGTGCTGGCCAATAAAGGTACCGATTACGTGGCGGTAGGTGACGAACCTGTAAGATCTCTCGGCGAAGGACGTGCATACGGGGTTGAACTGATGATACGCACACAAGAGTTATTCGGGATAGTGGCCTCACTCGCTTACACGTATTATTATTCCGAGTTCAAAAAAATGGATCATGACTTGCACCCGATCTCGGAATATATACCCAGCAGTTGGGACAACCGCCATATTCTTTCCCTCACGGCAACCCGCAAGCTGGGCCTTTGGGATATCGGTATGAAATGGCGGATCGCGAACGGGGCGCCCTTTACTCCTTACAACCCGGAAACCAGTTCGCTTGTCGCGGCTTGGAATGTTAAACGGCAACCTTATCTCGACTACTCTCGTTACAACAGCGAACGGGCATCCTCGTTTCACCAACTGGACATTCGGGTTGACCGGAGCTTTTATTTCAAAAAATGGTCGTTAATCCTGTATGCCGATATACAGAATATCTATAACCACAAGACCAAAAGCCCCGACCTACTCGTTCCACAGGAGAACGCGGACGGAAGTTACAAAATTGACCCCGAACGCCCGGATCACTACCTGATGAGATGCATCAAGAATGACACGGGTACGTTGCTGCCGTCCGTTGGAATTATTATTGATTTTTAAACAAATAACCGATTAATATTGAGAATATGAAAAACATTATTTTCGACCTAGGGGGAGTTGTTGTTGAATGGAATGCCAAACGAGTGCTTGAGACCTTCAAAGGGAATCCTATTCTTGTAAATTTTGTCAAAGAAAACAGTCTTTTCTTGAATGATTGGCAGGACTATGACCGGGGAGACGTCACTCGTCAAGAACTAATCGACAAAGTTGCTCTTCTATCCGGCTGCCCTCCCGAAGATTGTAATGAATTCATTGAACACGTGAAACATTCATTAACTCCCATTCCTGAAACCGAGGCCTTGATTAAAGAACTTTCCACACGGGGATTCAAACTTTATTGTCTTTCCAATATGTCGGCCGATTTCTACGATTACTTGAAAACGCGGGAAGTGTTCAAGTATTTTGACGGGCAAGTCATATCCGCCTTGGAACACATGGTGAAACCTGACCGGGAAATTTATGACTTGATTCTGAATCGCTACCACTTAAAACCCGAAGAAACTCTATTCATCGATGACTTTGAACCAAACGTGAAAGCCGCACAAGCAATAGGAATAAACACGATACATTTCACCGACAGGCATAAAGGCTACGAGGAAATCCGGGAAAGGCTAAAAGAGAAGAAACAACGGGCAACAATTAATTTTTAAACGTAAAAGGATGAAGGAGCAATTAGCGACCTACCTGAAAGAAAAGGTTCTTGGTAAAATTCTAAGAACGGACGATGTGATTTATCTTCTTGATGAAGGAAAGTTGAAAGACGTGTATTCCGACCAAATGATGTTTTCCGATGTGGTGCTTACGGAAAACGGATTACATTTTAACATGACGACAATAGCGAAAGAAAGAGTCTATTTCTTGGATGAAAAAGGAGAACACGTCGGCATCAAGAAGGATTACACCGGAACAAGCGTGTTCCATTACGAACTGGCAAAGCGAAAAAGCACCCGTGAATTTACCGGATATATGCGAATGATCTCGACAACAACAATAGCTCCCGAAATGGATGCGGTTGTACAAGGAGTTTACGACGTGAAACTGGAAGACAACGAATTAAGGTGGAAGGAGCAACAACTTCTTTACAGGGATATGCCTTCTACTGACGGGAATTTTCATCCTGTTGCTTTTGACGCAAATGCTCGTTTTTACATGGAAGAAGGGAAACTAAGATTTGAATACATACCCTTTTATTATGACGTGAATCCCGAATCAATGGCAAGAGAACTGTCGGCAGACAAACTCCCCGCTTTTATTGCCAAGGAGATATAGATTAAATATCTTTTTGCCGCAAGAAATGATAGAACCGCCAGCACATCATTCCCCCGGTAAGCGTTAAGCCCACGGGGTAACCGATCCATATTCCCTCGATTCCCCAATCCAACACGAAACCACAGATATAAGAAACCGGTAACGCGATCACGAAATACCCGATAAAAGAGATCACCGCCATAGAGGTCACGTCTGCCACGCCACGCAAGGCATTGGCAAAAATAATTTGCAAGCTGTCGCCAAACTGGTAGAATACCAAAATAATCATTAACACGGCAACCAAGTTCGCCACGTCCTCTGACGAAGTATATAACCACCCGATATGCTCCCGCACCAACAAAAAGAACACGGAAACCGAGATTGCCAATACTGCAAGTAAATGAGTTCCTGCCAAGGTAGCCCGTCGGACGCCTGTTATATCTCCCCGTCCGAAGAAATTACTCACCCGGATAGAAACAGCCGCTCCGACTCCATAATAGACCATAAATCCTAACGTGGAGATAGAGGCCACCACCTGATGGGCTGCCAAAGGAACCGTTCCCAACCAACCGATCATGATACCACTGATACTGAATAATGCCGTCTCCATCCCCATTTGCAAGCCGACCATCATCCCCATTCTATTCAGTACTTTCAAATCTCCCGTGTTATACGTTGTCCGGTGATAGCCGACAAGGTAACGCCGATAAGATTGCTTTCGGAAAAAGATAATAGCAAAAGCCACGAACATGAAAATTCGCGAAGCCAGCGTAGAAATCCCCGCTCCCGTCAATCCCAATGCCGGAAGTCCCCACACACCATATATCAAGAGAGAATTTCCGATAATATTCAACAGGTTCGCCGACAACATGATCCACATGGAAGTCTTTGTATCCGTGATGCCATCAGCAAACTGCTTGAAGCTATTAAACATCATGACAAACACGAGAGAGGTCAACTGTAACAGAAAATAAGGTCGAATCAAGGGTAACAGCTCTTCCGGTTGTCCCATTCTATCCACGTTCAAGTACATAATTCCCATCGCCACAGAAAGGAATAACCCGATCATAAAGTTTGCCAACAAACTGTTACGCAACAGCCCGCCAACCCGGAACTTGTCACCTCGCCCGAAGAATTGCCCGACCAAAGGGGTCAGGCCGTAAGAAAACCCCATCCCGAACAGGATCGGAATATTAAACACGCTATTCACGAAAGAAGCGGCTGCCAAGTCGGACGTACTGAAATGTCCCACCATGATATTATCCACCAACCCGACAATCACAATCCCCAATTGCCCCAACACGATCGGTATCCCGATTTTGATCGTTGCCGAATAATCTTCTCTATATTTTTGCAGCCAATATCTCATACTTCGTATTTGAGCGGTAAAAATAAAGAATAATATTCTCTTCATAACCTTGTTTTGTTTCTATTTAAAAAAAATAAAAAAACGATGTCATACATTTTAAGGGGGAGGTTGTTCTATTAACAAAAAAGAAGATATGGATTATAACAAGCAAGATATAGAATTTGCATTCACCATTTTGAATCATCGTGAAATGTTGGATGATGAAGAAGTTACAGAATGGTTAAAAGATCCTGCTCACCTAGCGTTAATGACCGACATTACTGTAATCCGACAAAAGTTATCCCATCGAGATTACAAGAAAATGAAAAAAGAAGTCGGTTTACACATCAAACAGGAGATACGAAATGACCGGAACAGACGCCTGATAACTTACTGGAGTTCCAGCGTTGCCGCCATACTTATCATCGGATTATTTATCTATTACAGTGTTGGTTTTCCTGATACGCAAGATGCCATTAACACTAAAACAGAATTTGCCATCATCACTCCCGGCAGACCTCAAGCCCGCTTGATATTACCTGACGGAAACGTGAAAGAACTCGACAATCTCACGCGAACTATCGAGACTCAATTTATTGAAGGAGTTAAAAATGATTCTTTATCAGGTCTAAGTTATTCTCAAGTCAAAATAGATACCAGTAACCTGTCTGCAGCTGAAATATACAACACGTTAGTTGTTCCTGCCGGGGGATTTTATCCCATTGAATTATCCGACGGAACGCAAGTATGGATTAATTCAGAATCGGAATTACGTTTCCCTGTTAAATTTTTATCCGGGAAACGAGAAGTATTCCTAAAAGGAGAAGCTCTTTTCGTCGTAAAAAGAGATAGCACAAAACCATTTATTGTAAATATAAACAACGCTTCTATCGAGGTTTTGGGAACAACGTTCAACGTGAATACATACGCGGATAACCAGTGTATATACACCACTCTTGTCAACGGTTCCATAAAATTCATTTCCAACAAGAATAAGCAGGAAGTCACGCTGAAACCCGGAACTCAAAGTGTCACCGACACGATCACGGGTAACACGAGTATTAGAGAAGTAGACGTGAAGAATTATATCTCGTGGAGGGAAGGACGTTTCATTTTCGATGAAATGAGCCTGGAGCTTATCATGTGTCAACTGCAACGTTGGTATGATATTGACGTATTTTACCAGAATTCGATGATAAAGAAACATAAATTCAGGGGTGTTATAAATAAAGACATGCCCCTCGAAAAAGTACTGGATATGATTTCAGAAGCAACCGATATCAAATTTAATGTGAAAAACAGAACGATTACAATATACAAATAAAGGAAAAACAGGGATTGTTGTCACCAATCCCTGTAAAGTTCCCATATAAAAACTTTAGTAATTATTTAGCACACAAAGTTATGAAAAAAAAACGAAGCGAGAGCTATCCTTACACGTGTAAAAAATTCATCAAATTATTACGAATTATGAAACTCGTGATCTTTTTTCTATGCGTGAGTTTCACGCATTTATCAGCCCGTGTTTATGCACAACAGGCATTAGTCAATCTAAAAGTAGAAAACACTTCACTCATGCAGATACTGCAAGAAGTGGAAAAACAACTCAAACAAGATTTCTTTTTCAGTAAAGAAGAGATCGATGTAAAACAAAAACTATCTGTCAATCTCACCAAAGCGACACTGGATGAAGTCGTAAGAACCATTTTCGGACCAAATTACAAATACCGAATCATTGATAACGTTATCGTGATTTCTCCCGTGAAAGATTCCCCGGAAGAGGTAAAAAAGATCACGATAAGGGGGAAGACCATGGATAAAGACTCCATTCCCATTCCCGGTGTCACGATCAGAATAAAAGGAACCGGCCTGGGCGTTGCAACCGATAAAGAGGGTAAATTCTCGTTGACTTTCCCTGAAATGAAGAATCCGACTCTTGTGTTCACGTTTATCGGTATGCAAAGACGGGAAATCCAGATACAACCTCAAACGACTTTCCTGAACGTGATTATGCAAGAGGAGACCGAAGCATTGGAAGACGTAGTGGTTACGGGATATGCCACAATTCGTAAAGAGAGTTTCACGGGGACTTCCACGAAAGTCAGCAAAGCCGATTTGTTGAAGGTGTCACCTCACAACGTGATAAAAGCTTTGGCGACCTTCGATCCTTCTTTCAAGTCGATCCAAAACAATGTCATGGGATCCGATCCGAACACGATGCCGGAATACTATATCCGGGGACGTTCGGGAACCTCTGAATTGAAAGAACTGGACAAGCTGACATCTGACGACGTGTCTGAATTTGCCTTAAAAAACAACCCGAGTGCCCCGATCTTTATTTTAGACGGGTTCGAGGTTGACATGGAGAAAGTGTACGACATGGATGTCAATCGCATCGAGAGTGTTACGATCCTAAAAGATGCTGCAGCGACGGCCGTTTATGGCTCCAGAGCTGCCAATGGCGTGATCGTTATAGAAACATCGGCCCCCGCCGCCGGAGAGATACGCATCAGTTATTCCGGTACAGCCACGCTTACCGCTCCTGATCTCAGCAGTTACAATTTATTGAATGCAAGAGAGGCTTTGGAAGCTGAATATCATGCCGGATTATTCGAATCGGCAACCAAGGACGACGGGAACGCGGGAGGTCTGATCAATTACGGCAATTTATACAATAATATCATCCGGGGGGTTGATACAGATTGGATTTCCAAACCTTTACAAAACGAGTTTAATCATAAACACTACCTTTATATCGATGGCGGTAGCGAATCTTTGCGATGGGGGCTGAATCTGAACTACCAAAGTAAAGGCGGAGTGATGAAAGGTTCGTACCGGAACGTGAGTGGGGCCGGAATCACGGTTGACTATCGTTACAAAACCTTACAAATCAAAAATCAGGCAACATTAAACCTGATGTCATCCAAAAACTCCCCTTACGGGACGTTTAGCAACTACGTGCAAATGAAGCCCTATTTGACTCCCCGAGATCCGGAAACAGGCAATTATTACAAGATATTCAGTATCTATCGGAATATCCGGTCATCCGTGAGTAAGCCCGTATACATTAACAACCCCCTTTACGAGGCTTCCATTGACAGTTTCGATAAAAGTAAATACAAGGAATTTATTAACAACCTAAGTGTAAGCTGGTATATTAATAATTATTTATTGCTAAAAGGTACATTTAGCGCATCCTTCAAATTACAGGACGAGGACGTGTACGTGGATCCCAGTTCAGGCACATTCAGTAATGCAGATATTTACGAGAAGGGAAGTTATAAAGATGGAGAGATCAGAACCAGCAAATGGAACTTAAACGCCTTACTATCTTACAACAGACAGATCGGCAAACACAATCTTAATTTCACGTTAGGAGTTGAGGCTTACGAAACGAAGTCAAATTCCACGTATGCCTATTATAAAGGATTTGTCGAAGGAGCCGTACCCTCTCCGAGCAATGCCTTGGCTATCAAAGATGAGCCGACATTCCAAGATAGTAATACCCGACGTTTTGGTACTTATCTACAATTCAACTACACGTACAACAATATCTATTTGTTCGATGTTTCCGGACGTTATGATGGCTCGTCGGCATTCGGGGCTAACAAGAAAATGGGTACGTTTTGGTCTTTCGGCGCCGGGATCAACTTCCACAATTACGCTTTCATGCAGGGTGTGGATTTTTTGAACCAATTTAAGATCAAAGCCACTTACGGACAGACCGGTAAAGCTAATTTTAGCCCCTATCAGGCAAGAACGACTTATAACATGTTATACGACGCTCCCTATAAAGATATGTGGGGAATGACATTAAAAGCCCTAGGTAATGAAGATTTAATGTGGGAAAAAGTGCGGAAATTAAATTTGGGTACGGAAATTTCTTTGCTCCAAAATATATTATCTTTAAATGTCGACTATTATCACGAAAAGACCATGGATCAAGTGGAAAACATTTCTATCCCGTCATCTTCCGGTTTCAGCACTTACAAAGGTAATGTCGGCGAAGTATTAAATGAAGGAGTAGACATTAAGATCAACGCCAAAGTCTATTCCTCTAAAAATTGGGATGTCTATCTTTTTGCCAACGCCAATCATAATAGAAATGTCATCACGAAGATCGGAGATGCGTTAAAAAATTACAACGAGCAAATCGATGAATTCTTTTCCAAGTATTCGAAAGATAATACAAACAGCATTTATAGCACACCTTTTACCAAATACGAGGTTGGAAACTCCTTATCCGCCATCTATGGGATGAAATCCTACGGTATTGATCCTGCCACCGGAAATGAGCTCTACATCAAACGAGACGGGACGGTGACTTACACGTGGTCATCAGCCGAGCAGCAACGTCTAGGAGACACTGATCCGAAGATGTCTGGAACTTGCGGTTTAAACCTAAGATGGAAGAACTTGACATTATACTCGACATTCTCTTACAGGTGGGGAGGACAGGCTTACAACAATACACTGGTTGCGGTGGAAAACGTCAACCTTGAAAAATGTAGCGGTGATCGCAGAATCCTAACCGATCGCTGGAAACAAGCCGGAGATGAAGCCACATTGAAAAGCATTAAAGACCGGACCTATGTTACCCGTCCAACATCCCGATTCGTTCAAGACGATAACACGCTAACTTTCAATTCTCTCTCGCTAGGTTATGATTTTAACCGACAACTTGTACAAAGATGGGGATTAAGCATGGTACGTTTACAATTCAACATGGAAGACATAGCGACGTTCTCATCCATTAAGCAAGAACGGGGTACATCTTACCCTTTTGCCCGAACTTTTAATTTTAGTTTGAACATCACGTTATAATACTTAATGATGCCGATTATGAAAAATATTAAAATATTACCGATCGTTTTAGCCTTATTCTTTTCCGGATGCTTATGTTCTTGTAATGATTGGCTAGAAACCGGATCGAATGATGAAGTGCTTGAAGACGATGCTTTCTCATCAGCCAAAGGCTTCAGAAGTGCCCTAATTGGAATTTATAGACTCGTGGCTTCGGAAAATCTTTACGGTCAAGAACTAACTTGGGGTCTTCTCAGTTCCATTAGCTGGAATTATCAACCCGGTTATGCAATACCCAAGTACCGGGGAGCACTTCAACACGATGATTACACCGATAATAATACCAAAACAGTTGTCTCAAGTGTTTGGGGGGCAGCTTACAATGCCATTGCAAATTGTAATAATTTACTCAAACAGATCGAGAGCAGTAATGCTAATTTTGAGTACACGTGGGAAAAAGATATGATTATGGCTGAAGCTCGAGGATTGCGAGCCCTTCTACATTTTGAAATGCTCCGGCTCTTTGCCCCGGCTCCCATTACCGGTTACAAGGGAACGACTATCCCATACGTGACTGACTATCCCAATTTATTGCCCCAGCACAAAAGCATGGACGAGGTGTTAACTTCCATTATCGAAGATTTGGAATACGCAAAACAGACATTGCGCCCCATTGATGTCGACGAACTGCGTAATAAAAGTGTATGGATCGTAAACGGGAATCGAATGGATAATATAGAATACGTACTTTTCCAAGGCGTTTTGAATTTAAAATCCGACGGAACCCGTGAAGGATACGGTAACGGTTTCTTTGCTTTCCGCGGATACCGTTTCAATTATTGGGGAGCTACCGCCCTGTTAGCGAGGGTTTATTCCTACATGAGGGATAATACTAAAGCGGAACAATATGCCGATACGATTTTGAATGACTGGGTGGGGAGTGACAAATTCCATTTGTATTCCCAAAATCCCAAAGCCGCATCGAACCCGAACGCCATAGACGGGAAACGTATCCCGGAACCTCTCATCGCATTCTGGAATGACAAAGTTTGTGATAATTACACCTCGGCCATTAGCAAGATCTATAACAGAATTGTCAATCTTCAATACCTTTTCGATGGTGATTTATCAGATGACTACAGATATACAAATCTCTACAATTCCAGTAATTATCGTTACCGGGTATGGGACGGACAGGATGCCTCTTATTCAACGAACAACTCTATCGTGAACTATAGTAATCCTCTTATTCCCGTGTTGGAATTACCGGAAATCTATCTCATCAAAGCGGAATGTTTAGCTGCCCGCGGTGAAATCGCCGGAGCCGTGGCCCTCTTGAAAGAGATCAGGGACGCCCGTGGTTGCACGAATTCCATTTCCGCTTCAGACTATGATAGTTTCATGGAAAAATTAGTCAATGAAGCAAACCGCGATTTCATTGCCAGAGGACAGACTTGGCATTTCCTGAAAAAACTCAACTGGCCCAAACTTTACAACGGGACTCCCGCAAATAAGACTGTACCAGACGGCTGGTATGTATTACCTATGCCAGATAGCGAAACTGCTTATTATTGATTTTTAAAATAAAGCGATATGAAATATATATTACATATTATTATGATAGGGGCTATCTATTCATCATGTAGCTGCTCAAAAGAAGAAATTCTTACCTATAACAACAACACTTCGGAACGTTTTATTCACTTCGAGAAGTCAGAAGCAGACTCATCGGATATATCGTTCTTCACCTATCCGGGCGAAACCGAGATCTATTTCCCGGTTGTTGTGGAAAGCTCCGGTTTCAGCAACCAAAACGAAGAATACAAAATTGTTGTGATGGACGAATACACAACCGCCGCACCTTCAGATTATGAAATACCCGACAAATTTGTCTTCAAAGCCGGAGCTGTCAATGACACGTGTTATATAAAATTAAAATACTCTTCCAAGTTGGATGCGAATAAAGTGCGTATCGTCATTAGATTGGCAAGTAACGAAAACTTCACGGAAGGAGAAAGCACGTATCGGGTTGCCGTCATCTGGTTTCACAACATCATCTCGCAACCTAATTGGTGGACCAGCACGGTAACTTCCTATTATCTTGGCACTTATTCCGATTTGAAATACAGCCTTTTCAATAGCGTTGTCGGGGTTGACCTAACGGATGCCGACGAGAGTACGATAAGGCATTATGCCCTCGTGTTCAAACAATACCTGGAAGAACAAAAAGCAGCGGGCAATACCATACTTGAAGCCAACGGAACAGAAATGACCGTTGTGGCCGGAGGCAAACTAAAATAATCTATAAAATTGACTTTTATGAAAAACATTATATTTTCAAGTATCCTTTTCATAGTGAGTTACTTCATGATCGGTTGTATTGATGATAAATCAAAAGATTTTCAATTCAATATGCCGAATGTAATTATCGGATCTGACGATAATATTAATTTCCCCGTCAAAAAAGAAAAAACATACACTCCGACAATCGAATGGGCTAATACCGATTCAACAAACTATGATTTTTTGTGGACCTATAACGGACGGGAAAAATTGTCTACCGAAAAAACGTTAACACACACATTCACGGAAGCAGGAACTTTTTACTTAACTTTCCAAATGACAGATCGGACAAGTAAATTAACCTACGGACAAGATTTCAAACTAACTGTCAGTTCTGAATACTTCCTGGGATGGCTTATTCTTGCCGAAGACGAAACTGACGGGCACTCGGCCTTATCGTTTATCCACATGCAGACCTACGAACTCTATCCTGACGTTTACAAAACGCTCTATCCGAACAATCCGTTAGGTTCTAAACCATACCGCATAGAAACACACTACACGAGCAAAGCAGATGAAATTCTCATCATGCAGAAAGGAGGAGATGGTTTGGTTGAACTAAACGGGAGCAACTTTAAGAAAGTAATTCGGACAGAAGAGGAATTTATCGGAGGTGCATATCCTTATGCCGGATTCAACCCGATCCGGGTAGCGTACACCCATAAAGGTCCGGAACTCTTGCTCACGGATCAAGGAGAAATTTATGACCGCATCAACAAAAAAACGACCAGCATGTTCCAAACAGCTTCTTACTCCACCATACCTTTCCTTCATACGAGCGGTAGTACATCGTTTACTTATTTCACTTTTTCGGGATCAACCAATTTCCAATTAATGTTTGATAATGCAAACAAAAGGTGGTTGGCATACCACAATACATCAACCATTCCTTATGCTATCCCGATTTTCACGAAAGGATACACGGACAATAGTTATCCGGGAGTATTCGACTTTTGCAATGGCATGGACGCAAATATCGACCTCGCATACGCGGAAACATGTAATGAATCGTCCAATAAATGCTATCTTGTTCACGTTTTAAAAGATAATACAACAGGCAAACATTACATTCAAGTACCGACCCTCACGTTTTCGACATCAAACTATCGCATAACGGTCACCAAACCCGAACAAAAAGAATTCGCTTCCGGGTATGGTATTGACGACAAAACGCAATATTGTTTGTTACGAGGCTCCAATACGTCCTTCACGGCCGATCCCCACTTGTTCTTTAGTGTCGGTAAAAAGGTTTATTTCTATCGTTGGAGCAATGATAAAATCTATCTCTATAAAGACTTCGGGACAGGAGAAAATGCTCCTACCGGAGACCTCGTATCCATGCACACGAACGGGAATGCCGTTGAAATGGGATTTGGATTCAGTGATGGACATTTCTATATCTGCAACATAAAAAAGGACATCATTGATAAAATTGCCAGAGGAGATATCGACCCGTTAACCGATAATCAAATCGAAATTCAACATTATTCCGGATTAGGAAAAATTGTTCACTCGGTATTCAAATATGGGAAATCAACTAATTACCTGAATGCAAGAATAGAATACTAGCAGAAAAATCTCTCTATTTTCCACTTGTAGAAGCTCGTGGGAAATAGAGAATAGATCAGAGTAAAAGATATAATAAGCCGGAAATAATTCTTGGCGTTAATAACTATTATCAATTTAATTTCATTTCATGAAAACGAAAAAACTGTATGTAGGGCTACTTTTAGCAGCCATGTTGGCTCCTTGTATCGGAACTTCAGGGGTCGAACGTAAAAAGGAGACGAAAAAAGACGAAAAGACGGAGACGAAAAAAGACGAAAAGACGGAGACGACAAAAGGAAAAGTTACCAAGTATGACAAATTACTCAAGAAACCGGGAGTCGTCTCTGCCAAAGGGGAGTTTGTAACGCTACATAAAATAGACAAAAAAGTCTATCTCGAATATCCGCTAAAATACGTAGGACGTCGAATATTAATCGGGGGAACCGTTTCCTCGGTTAGCAATCCGACTTTCATAAATGTGGGATACAAATACTCGAACCCGTTACACCTTCAAGTAGAATTGCAGGATAGTTCCGTTATCTTCAACAAACCCAATACCTCGGCAACGTTGAATAGTAACGATCCCGGTCTACGAGCTGCATTTGAAAAAAATTATACGCCCAAATTCTACAAAAGATTCCCCATCGCGGCCTACACTCCCGACAGTACAGCCGTTGTATTCGATATTACGGCTATGGTATTTGAAATGGGACCCCACAATAATAATCTGACTCCCCCAAAAGAAGGCAGCAAGGAAGAAAAGGAAAAAACATCTCTTGGCAGGATTAAATCTTTTACTGACAATGCTTCCATAGAAATCAGCCAAGAGGTTGAAGTCATGCAACAAATCCTCATATTCCGCTTCAAACTAGGAGAAGTATCCACGACCTCGAACGTTTCTATTCTATTATTGCCAGAAGAACAAATGTCACCCCGCATACAAGACTCCCGCATTGGAGTATTCTGGAGCATGGATGCAAACACACCGACCGCAACCTCAAAACACGAAATATCCTCGATTGAAGACGGGATGCGTCCCTACATCCTTGCCAATCGCTGGCGTCTGGAACCGACGGATATCGCTGCCTGGAAAAAAGGTGTAACAGTTGACGTAAAGAAACCCATTGTTTGGTACGTGGACAACACCTTCCCCGCAGAATGGAAATCCTCTATCCGGAAAGGTGTTCTCGTGTGGAACAAAGCCTTTGAAAAAATAGGTTTAAAGAACGTGATGCAAGTTCGGGATTTCCCAACAGAAGAAGAAGATCCCTCTTTCGACCCAGACAACCTAAAATATTCGTGTATTCGTTATTCTCCAAGCGCTACGATGAACGCAATGGGCCCGTCGTGGGTAGACCCGGTAACCGGAGAAATTCTAAATGCGAGCGTGATCGTATATAACGATATCATCAAGTTAATCAATAACTGGCGTTTCGTGCAAACAGCCCAAGTCGACGAGCGGGTACGCACGAAAAAAATGCCCCAAGACGTGGTAGACGAGTCCATGATATATGTAATCGCGCATGAAATTGGGCACACGTTAGGCTTGATGCACAACATGGGAGCCTCCTCTGCTTTCCCGGTAGATTCTTTACGTTCCATCAGTTTTACGCAGAAATATGGAACCACGCCTTCAATCATGGACTACGCCCGTCATAATTACGTGGCACAACCGGAAGACAAGGGTGTAAAATTAACACCTCCCGATCTGGGCGTTTATGACGAGTATGTCATTCAATGGTTGTACAAACCTGTTCCCGAAGCAAAAGACATGTGGGAAGAAGCAGAGATTGCCGGTCGATTGCTTGACGAAAAAGCAGGTGATCCTTTCTACCGATACGGTCGCCAACAAATCCAGTCACAAGGATTTAGTCAATATGATCCGAGTGCCCTTACGGAAGACTTGGGGGATGATCCCATAAAAGCCGGTAATTACGGGATAAAGAATCTTAAATACATTCTACCCCGGGTAAATGAATGGATTGAAGAAGATGAAAATACCAGTCATCGTCAAAGTTTGTACAACCAAATTGTAAACCAATACTACCGATACCTCACAAACACGCTTTGCCAGATCGGTGGAATTTATTTAACGGAAGTGAAAGACGGGACGCCCGGCAAGCCGGCGATTCCAGTAGATCGAGAACGTCAAAAATCATCTTTGTCCTGGGTGTTGAAAGAATTACGTTCATGCGATTGGATCAATAACCCGCAACTAACGGAGAAATTCCCGTTACACACGAAAATGTCTGCAAAAATTTGTTCTCTCGTCGCCAGCAACCTGTTAACGACCATTCCGACAAACGTGACTTTATCATCACACATTGCCCCAGAAAAAACGGCTTATACCATTCGGGAATATTTCGATGATCTCTATAATGAAGTTTTCTTCTCTACTCTTCAAAACCGCAAGTTAACGGATGAAGAAAAGATTCTTCAACGTGCGATAGTAACGGCTATGGCCAAACCTATGATTGCAGAAAAGAATGCACAAAAAATCACGTCCGACCCGATTATCTCGATTGAAACTTCTTTACCCTCGTTGGAAGAATTACGATTCCTTGGTTTGATTCATCCTGCTTTACAGGATCGTTTCGACGCTCAATTAGAGTATATCGAAGAGAAATTCGGCAAAGGAGCCGTTGCTTCCGCTTTATTGACAGAACAATTCGGAGAGTCAAGACTTCCTTTCCAAAGAACAGTGGACGTAAACAATATCAGCGAGATCAATGTCTACAAACAAACCATGATAAGCAAGATTGACAAACTGCTAAAGAGCAAACTAAACAATGCTCACGTTGAGGATCTGGCTCATTACGAGTATTTATGGAGACAGACTCGCAACGCATTAACTATTAATTAATCACGATAAACCACAAACTTATTCTCGTGACATATTTAAGCCTGATCCGGAGTTTTTCGAGATCAGGCTTATTTAGAAAAGAGACTTCCCTCAGTCCTATTTGATCATAACACGCGGATAAAAGTTCCCAGTTTATTTTGCTAACAACCAGAACAAGAATAACATCTCATCTCGTAATTCTTCCCTTAAATAGTTAATCGCTCTAACAACATGAGTCTTCGCAGTGTTCACACTTATGCCAAATTTTTCCGCAATTTGTTTATACGTCTCTCCATCCACGAAATGGGCTATTAACATGAGACGTTGTTTTTCAGACAATTTCGATAATTTACTCTCCAATCGGGACAAACATTGCTCATAGTATTCCAACTCCTCCGTTACATTCTCGTTCAATTCAATGATATTACGCTCATTATTTTCAATGACTTTCTGATGTTTTATATAATTCAGGGCACAATTCTTTGCAAAATTAAACAGGTACGTCTTTAAGGAATATAATGAATACAATTTGTTTCTATTCTTCCAAAGCGTCAAAAAAACATCATGAACAATATCTTTTGCCACTTCTTCATCCCGCACATAACTACATACGAATCCCATCAAGTTCTCAAAATGAAGATCAAACAATTCTTCAAAATCTTTCTCAGACAATACCACTTTGCTAGGATTCATAAATCATTTTTCAAATTCTTCCATTCACAAACACCTTTACAAAGATAAGGTATTTTTCGAAAATTTGATCTACATCAAACGATATACTTAAAAAGAACGAAGTTGTCTCCCCATACAGGAGACACTCCTTTATTCCCCATATTCAAACTCCTACAAATACCCTTTTGCCTTCAACGCCTCCTCTACCTTCGCTGCAATTTTCATTCCCCATTGTTGTCCGACAGCCATACTTTCAGAGGCGATTGCCGGTTGTGCGGCAGCCATTTTCTTCCCGACAGGAGATTCGTAAAATTTAGTAATTTCCTGCAAATCGGATAAAGTAAGGCGTTTATGATAGATTGGAGCTAACATTTCAGCCAAGTCATCCACCAATGTCTTCGTCATCTCTTTTTCAGCCTCACTCCAAAATTCAGCGGGAACATTCGGGAGTTGTTGTTGCATCATGGCAAACATTTGCGGGATAAGAAGTCTGAATGTTGCATCACTCCCGGAAACCACGATCATTTTTTTCAATGCGACAACATATTCTTTAGAAGGTTGAGTTTGTGCTGTCTGAGCAACACTTACACCTCCTATACCCAAAACAAGAACAAGGATAAATAAAATCTTTTTCATAACATCATATTTTAGATTTTTCTCGGTTTGACTTAACCGATTGAGAAATAAACTTTTAGCGAATTATTTGAGAAATAGAGGTAA
>ENA-USUG01002279-USUG01002279.1-human-gut-metagenome-genome-assembly--contig:-NODE-2279-length-29399-cov-18.899222_pt1 | contig 29399 bp, 21 predicted proteins | sample MGYA00250059_ERZ773394 | MGnify/ENA primary metagenome ERZ773394 (study PRJEB29103, sample SAMN06111957) | human gut metagenome | biome: human gut; feature: ankylosing spondylitis patient; material... | reverse complement strand
TCTGCGCTTTTGGCTTAGCATCTGCCGCACCTCGCTCGCCGTATCGGCACTTAGAATTATGCGGTATTGCCTTAAATATTGAATAAAGCGATTGCGCCGTTTCCCCATTCAGAACAGGTCTAGCATATTATTGAGATAAATTTCTTCGCGGACGCGCAGCTGGTATTCTGGCTTTGTCATATAGTAAAGCAGAAACTCCAAAATTAATGCACTGCCAAGCCCGCGGCCCTCAATTTTGAAGTTGGAAAAACCCATGGGCAGATAGATATTTTGAATATCCTGGATGCCAATAAAACCGGGGTTATCCATTGCTTTTGAAAAGCGATACCCTTCCTGTGCGCCAGGGGCTGCGCAGCGGTGGTCGGGGCAGGTTTCGCCAAGGTTTTTACGGCTTACATTTTCATAGCAGTGCTTTCTGTCCTTGCAGCCAAACCAGCAGCATTCATTGCAAAGGAATTCCACTTTATCTTTCTGGGGCTGGGGCAGGTTGTTCAGCTGTTCAAATTCTTTATTTAACCGGAAATCCGGCACAACATAGCGGAAGTCATCCCGATTCAATTCCGCCTGTAACTGCGGGAATTCCGTGAGCACCTTGGTTGTAGATGAAACAAAGTAAAGCCCCGGATAACGGCTTTCCAGATATCTGAGCAGCAAGTCCGAATGGACAATAACGCCGTTTTGTGCGCCGCCGCTATTTTCAAACAGCTTACACAGGGCGTTGCACTTTATGTCCGCCAGGTGTTCTTCACGCAGCAGTGAGTTACTGAATGTCAGCCGGGCGGATATCCCATATTCGCGCATCAGATCCATAACATCTTCGGGGTCCTGCACGCCAAAACTTGTGCGGCCGCCACCCCAGATGCAGTCGCCCAGGGCCCCATAAATGGAGCCGATGGCGCACCAGTTGTAAAAATATTCTCTGTGATGATAGAACAGCGGCAGGAACATGCGGTACAGCCCATAAAATTCAAACAGCCCCGGCAGATGATAATATGCCACGCCGGGCTTTGAGGTATTCTTTATTTTATCGTCCATCTTGCGTTTTTGTGCGCTCCCCTTCCGGTGTGATTTTTCAACTGTTTTATTTTAGCATCTTTTTCCGCTGAAAGCAAAGCAGGCAGCAAAAAGGCGGGCAGTTGTTTTTCGTCGCTGCCCGCCCAAATGTAACTTGTTATTTTGTTTTGTGGGAACTGTGTCAGTCATCCAGCTTAATTTTCTCTTTCAGCACCACGCAGCCTGCCATATCGCCAATAACGTTCACGCAGGTAGCGCCCATATCGCATAGAGTATTGATGCTGATATAAACGCCCATCACGCCAGCCGGGAGACCCGCCATGGTAGCCAGCGCGGCGAACGAAGCGATTGCACCACCGGGGATGCCGGGGGTGCCCACGGACAAGATCACATTTGCCAGCAGGATCACAATCATCATGGAGGTACTGACCTCAACGCCGCAGGCGTTAGCGAAAAACACGATCATGAACGACAACACGATGGAAACAGCATCCATGTTGACCGTTGCGCCCAGAGGGATAGCGATACTGGTGATTTTATCGGATACGCCCATCTTGTCCTCCATGCACTGCTTGCTGAGGGGGATGGTGGCCGAACTGGAACAGGTGCCAAAGGCGTTCAGAGCTGCCGGCAGGCAGGCTTTAACAAACTTTGCCGGGCTTGCCTTGCCAAGGAACTTGACGGAACTGCCATACACGATAGCGGCAAATGAGAAGAAGGTAACATAAAGAACGACCAGCAGGGTTGCGAGGGAAAGAATGGTTTCCGTGCCGTTGGCTTCCACCACCGGAACAATGGTGCAGAAAACGCCGATGGGGGTAAAGTACATCACGGTGCTGATGATTTTCAGGCAAACCTCGTTGCCGGATTCAATCACTTTCAGCAGCGGCTCGCCTTTTTCGCCGATTGCAACAAGGGTAAAGCCGATGATAACCGCAAAAGTCAGCGCCTGCAGCATATTGCCGTTGGCAAAAGCAGCCACCGGATTGGCGGGAATCAGGTTTTTGACGGTGTCAAGAATGCTGGTCATTTTGCTGGCCTCGATATCGGAGGTTGCCATTTCAAACCGGACGCCTTTTCCAAGGTTGATGGCTCTGGGGATAATCAGCCCCACAAAGCTTGCCAGCGCTGTAGTGAACAGGAAGAATATCATGGCACCGCCGGTGATTTTTCCGGTGGTTTTGGCGTTGCCGATGCTGGTAATGCCCACCACGATGGAGCAGAACACCAGCGGAAAGATCATCATGTTCAGCGCATTCATGTAAATGCTGCCAAGCAATGTGGTAACGGTCAGGACCACATCAAAGCGGCTTGCCAGGAAAAGCCCGGTCAGGATACCAAGCACCAGGCCGATAAAAATTGCGCTGGTGATGTGCTCCTGATACCGTGCAAAGAGTGACTTTTGGGTTGCTGTGCTGTCTTGCGTGGAATTCATGTCGGTAGCTCCTTTTGAATTTTGTCTTTTTTATTATATTCCTTTAGGGAGGATTGGACAAGAAAAAACTTCAGCACAAAAAAGCCACTTTATATTTACGATGTACGCATGGAACGATTGATTTTACCAGCATACAATAAAGATAAGCCCTGACCTTTAATGGCCGGGGCTTTTGGTATTTTTGAGAGGTGATGTTTTATGGACGGTGGAAATTTTGCTTTGGCTATTTTATGTTTTTTGCAACTATAGGGATGTCATATATGTTGCAGAAAGTGTTTGTACTCCTTTTTATGTTTTTAGATATATAAGAGGACTATCCTTAATATCTCGTCTTACACTTTACGCATACTCGGTCCACCTTGTTCGTCAAGAACCCGGTAAGGGGCGACCACTTGCGGGGGACCATCTGGAACTCGGTACAGCCACACTTGGGGCAGCGAGGGCGGGAAGCTTCTTCCGCTGCGCGACGGGCGTTTTCTGCTGTTTGAGCATCTTGAGCTTTGGCACGTTCAAGAGACCAATCTACACGTTGGTTGTATTTTTCTTTGTCAAACAGGGGGTTGTTAAACACATACTTCTGACGGAGATATTCATGAAAGGCAATCCCCTCATCGTTCCATCTTTTCTTTTCTGGATTTTTTTGGAACCTTTGATATCGGTATTCATCTGCTTTTTCAAGGTATAGGTATTGTTTCAGTTCTTCGTCAGACATTTCTTCAATTGTATTATTTACCTTATCAAGTTCTTCACCGTGTAAAATTATTAAGTTATCGTTTTTACAAAAATCACAAACAGGAAATCTATCATTTGTAATAGAATAATGTCCACAAATTGGGCATACATAAGAAGATAATCCGAACTCTGCAAATCCCATAAGCTCATCCCCATTTTATTATTTTTTTATAACCTTACGTTAATTATATCACACAGTAATTAACGGAACAACTAGATTTTGAATCTATTTAATCTTTTGGGGACTGGCCAGGATTTGAATACCGGCTCTTTTGTAACACTTAATGGTAAAGCATTGCGAGAGTCTATTGCGGATTTTAGAAAAGCATTTACCGAAGCCAATAATATGGGAGGCACCAAAAAAGGAACACTACTTTCTTTGTTGGCTGGTAATTTTAACAGTGATTACGATTTGGCAAAGAACTTAGACACGGATACTGTGGCTTTACAAAAATTCTTGAAAGTATATAAACCAGGAGATGACAAGGTAAAAATCATCAATGAAAATATTAAAGACTCCTCTGTAGTTCTCCAAGACTTTGTAGCCCACACAGACGACGCTAGTATCTCTGTAAAAAACTTCTTTAGTTACGTAACCGGCGCAAGCAAACTGACAAACGCAATCAAGGGTATTGGCCTGCAGATGTTGACAACTGCTGCTCAGGCCGCGGCCATTTGGGCTATTACTGAAGTATTTAGATTAGCCGTAAACGCCATTCAGGATTATGTCAACCGTGCTGAGATCGCCAAAGAAAAAATGGAAGAGAGCATACAGGCGTACCGCTTCACGATGACATCCACGAACTTCGGGTCAAACTCAATGCCCCGGCACACATGGTCTGTTTTCTCACCGGCAATCAGCGTAGAGCCGCTGCCAAGGAACGGATCAAGGATGATGCCATTGGTCATGGTAGAGTTTCGGATAGGATACTGGCAGAAATTGAGGATAATCACATTCGTGAAAGAGACACAAAAATCGGATTAGCTGAACAAAGGCAGGTGGCTTTTCTGGGGATAGCGTTCCAAATTTTACCACTCAAAAGCAAACAAAAAAGAGCACCCTAAGAGGTAAACTCTCAAAGTGCTCTTTCAGAAAGCAATCAGCTAATTAACCCTTAACAGCGGCGGCAACTTCAGCAGCGAAGTCGTCAACGCGCTTTTCCAGGCCTTCGCCCTTGATGAAGTGGGTGTACTCGACGATCTTGATATCGCCGCCCAGCTTCTTAGCGGTAGCGTTCACATAGGCGTTCACGTCCATGTTGCCATCCTTGATGAAAGCCTGATCGACCAGGCAGTTCTCCTTGTAGAACTTGCCCAGACGGCCGGTAGCCATCTTCTCTTTGATAGCGTCGGGCTTGTTGGCGGCCTTCGGATCGTTAGCCATCTGAGCGATGATAATCTTCTTCTCGTTCTCGATAGCCTCAGCAGGCACAGCCTCACGGTTCAGGTAGCTCGGGTTTGCAGCAGCGATCTGCATTGCAATATCCTTGCCAAACTCAACGAACTCCGGCTTAGCAGCAACTTCATCGGTGGTATCGAACTTAACGATAACGCCGTGGGTGCCGCCGCCGTGAACGTAAGCGGCGCAATGGCCCTCATAGGAAGCAAAACGGCGAACCTTGATGTTCTCCTTGATGACCAGAATCAGAGCCTTCAGAGCTTCGTCAACAGTGCCTTCGCCCATCTTGCAGCCCATCAGAGCCTCAACATCAGCGGGCTTCTGCTCAGCAACAACATTGGCCAGATCTTTGGTGAACTCAACGAACTTATCGTTCTTGGCAACAAAGTCGGTCTCAGCGTTGACTTCAACAACAACAGCACCGTTAGCGGTGGCAACAGCGTAAACCATGCCTTCAGCAGCGATACGGCCAGCCTTCTTAGCGGCAGTAGCCAGACCCTCTTCACGCAGAATCTCGATAGCCTTATTGATGTCGCCATCAGCCTTAACAAGAGCCTTCTTGCATTCCATCATGCCGCAGTCAGTCTGGCGGCGCAGTTCCATAACGTCCTTTGCAGAAACAGCCATGTTCATTCGTCCTTTCTGAATTTAGGTGTACAAACAGTTTCGGGCGGGATCGGGCTTATTCAGCCTTGGCGGCCTCTTCGGCAGCGGGAGCATCCTGCTTACCCTGCTTGCCTTCCAGCACAGCATCAGCCATAGCGCCGGAGATCAGCTTGACAGCGCGGATAGCGTCGTCGTTGCCGGGGATGACGTAATCGATCTCATCGGGATCGCAGTTGGTATCAACGATAGCAACAATGGGGATGTTCAGCTTGCGAGCTTCGGAAACAGCGATGCGCTCCTTGTGCGGGTCAACAATGAACATAGCCTTCGGCAGGGTCTTCATGTTCTTAACGCCGCCCAGGTACTTGTCCAGCTTAGCCATCTCCAGCTCCAGCTTAACAACTTCCTTCTTCGGCAGCAGGTCGAAAGTGCCGTCTTCCTGCATGGTCTTCAGCTGCTCCATACGGTCGATGCGCTTACGGATGGTGCGGAAGTTGGTCATCATGCCGCCCAGCCAACGAGCGTTGACATAGTGCATGCCGCAGCGGGTAGCCTCGTCACGGATGGACTCCTGAGCCTGCTTCTTGGTGCCAACAAACAGGATCTCGCCGCCGTCAGCAGCAACATCGCGGACAAAGTTGTAAGCCTCATCGAGTTTCTTTACGGTCTTCTGCAGGTCAATGATGTAGATGCCGTTGCGCTCGGTGAAGATGTACTTTGCCATCTTGGGGTTCCAGCGGCGGGTCTGATGACCGAAATGCACGCCGGCTTCGAGAAGCTGTTTCATAGATACGACTGCCATAGTTAATTTCCTCCAAAATTTAGTTTTTTACCCTCCGCATCGCGTACTTGTTTTCTAACCTTTTTACGTGTTACGGCAAAAAAGGCACAAAAAAACAACGCAATGCGTGTGTATTGCTATAGTATAGTAGCACAAGGCGCAGCAAAATGCAAGAACTTTTTTTCATTATGCGAAAATTCTTGCCTGCACGGCGCAAAATATGCACCTTTACAAAAAAATGCGGCCCATATACAGGGCCGCACGGACTTTACCGCATCAGATGGAAATCGCCTGTGCCACTTCGATCTCCATCGGGTCAAGGTATTTGTGCATCGACAACGCCACGTTGACATCATAGTCCACGATCTTACCGCCGGACAGGGCAACCACGCGGTTATAAATGCCCTTATCCAGCAGGTCCACTGCATGGTAACCCATCAGGGAGGCATTCACACGGTCACGCACGGTAGGTGAACCGCCGCGCTGGATGTGGCCCAGAACAGTTGCACGCGAATCAACACCTGTTGCAGCCTGGATCTGGTTGGCCAGGGTCTGGGCATCGGTAACGCCTTCCGACACAATGATGATGAAGTGCTTTTTGCCGGTAACCTGGGTCTGGCGCATACGCTGGAGAATGTCACGCTCAAAGTCGAACGGACGCTCCGGCAGCAGCACAGCCAAAGCACCGGTAGCAATGCCGACGTTCAGCGCAATATAGCCTGCATGGTGGCCCATAACCTCAACAACACTGCAGCGGTCATGGCTCTGGGTGGTATCACGCAATTTATCAATGGCTTCTACCGCGGTATTCATGGCTGTATCATAGCCAATGGTATACTCGCTGCAGGCAATATCGTTATCAATGGTGCCGGGAATGCCAACGCAGGGAATGCCCTGGTTCGCCAATGCGCGGGCGCCCATGAAAGAACCGTCGCCGCCGATGACCACGAGGGCATCAATGCCAAGTTCCTTACAGCGTGCAAGGCCTTTGGCCTGGCCTTCCTTGGTTTTGAACTCCAGGCAGCGGGCAGTATACAGAATCGTACCGCCGCGGTGGATGATCTCCGACACGCTGCGGACGTTCATCTCGTAGCATTCGCCGTTGATCAGGCCGTTATAACCGCGCTGAATGCCCATCATGCGGTAGCCCTTGGAGATGCCTGCGCGGACAATGGCGCGTACCGCTGCATTCATGCCGGGGGCGTCGCCGCCGCTGGTCAGTACACCGATGGTTTTGATTTCCTTAGCCATAAAAATGTCCTCCTGTTATAGTTGAGCCGCGCAGAGCGGCCCAATGAAGAAAACGCAAAACTGGTTTTCCCCGGCAGGCATTTTCCGGCGTACCACCGGGCAACCTGCCTATTTTTTAACATACTCCCCTGCCTGCTATTATACCATACCAGCGGCCCAATTTTATGGATAAAACGCGCAAAGTACATGGATTTATTTTGCCGCTTGTGCCGTTGTGAACTTTACATGGTCAGCACCCAAGATGCGTTCCAGCTCCTGGCGCAGCAGCGGGTGATCCATGGCCCACATACTTTGCGGCGCACGCACCCGCTGGCCGGAATCTTCAAATTTGAAATATACGGGTGTGGGGCCGTCAAAAATATTTTGCAGCAGGTTTTCCACCTTGTGCATCTGGGCGCATTCCCGCGAGGGCACCAGCAGCCATATGCTTTGGGCAGCCGTATCCCCCGCTGCCGCGCTGATGCGCTGGGAACGGTTCTGGCCAAAGCTTTGGGATGGATCATAACCATCGACCGGCAGTACGCTTTCCACGATCAGGCGGGTGCCTTCATCCTCTTTAACGGAAGCGCGGCCAGTGGTGACAACAACGGCGTTCTCCTGCAAATACGCACGGCAGCTGGTCAGCACGCGGGGGAACACCAACAGCTCCATTGTGCCGGTCAGATCTTCAATGGTAGTAAAGGCCATCAACGTATTGGACTTTGTGGTCATGATCTTGTTTTTGACCACGGTACATACCAGGGTAACCGTCTGGTTATCAAAATCCCTGGCATTCTCTCCCTGCAGCTGAGCGATGGTACAGGTGGAGATTTTTTCGATCTTTTCCCGGTAAGCATCCAACGGGTGGCCGGACAGGTACAGGCCCGAGACCTCTTTTTCCATTTTCAGCAGCTCGCCGGAATCATACTCACGCAGGTTGGGCACCTGATAATCATCGTTCTGGGGGGCTTCCTCGGCACCGGCCATGGCGCTGAACAAATCCAGCTGGCCATCCAGATTCTGGCGGGCATCGTTTTCAACAATGCGCAGTACCGTTTCCACGCTTTCCATCATGCCGTGGCGGCTGGGTTCCAGGGTATCAAAGGCACCGGCTTTGATCAGGTTTTCCAGCGCACGGCGGTTAAGCATGTTGCTGCGCATCCGCTTGCAGAAATCGTACAGGCTGCGGAATGGGCGGCTTTCGCGCTCTTTGATGACCGCTTCAATCAAATCGCGGCCAACGCTTTTGACGGCGTTCAGGCCAAAGCGGATGCTCTGCCCGTCCACCGTAAAGCCGCCGCGGGATACATTGATATCCGGCGGCAAAACCTTGATGCCAAGGCGCTGGCATTCGGACGAATATTCAATCACCTTGGCGGTGCTGTCCAGTACGCTGGTCAACAGCGCAGCCATGAACTCGCGCGGGTAATGGCACTTGAGATAGGCTGTCTGGAATGCCACATAGGCATAGCAGGCCGCATGAGATTTGTTGAACGCATAAGAAGCAAAACTGACCATATCGTCATAGATCTCATTGGCCACGGCTTCCGGGATCCCGTTCTTCACACACCCGGCGCACTCTTTGCCCGGCTCAGTACAGCCATGCACAAAGTGCTCTCGCTCGGCTTCCATGACTTTATGCTTCTTTTTGCTCATGGCACGGCGCACGTTATCAGCCTGGCCAAAGCTGAAGCCTGCCAGCTCGCGGCAGATCTGCATGACCTGTTCCTGATAAACGATACAGCCGTTGGTAACATCCAGGATATGGGCCAGCTGGGGTGTTTTATAGGTGACTTTATCCGGCTCCCTGCGGTTGCGCAGATAGGTCGGGATAGAATCCATGGGGCCGGGGCGGTACAGCGAGATGAGGGCGATGACGTCTTCAAGGCTGCGGGGGTGCATACTGACCAGCACCTGGGTCATACCAGTAGATTCAAGCTGGAAGATGCCCTCTGTTTCGCCCCGTTCCAGCATAGCATAAGTAGCGGCATCGTCATAATCCAGATTGGCAATGCGGAAATCCGGTTCATGCAGGCGCACGGCGGCTTCGGTATCATGGATAACGGTCAGGGTACGCAGGCCAAGGAAGTCCATCTTGAGCAGGCCAAGGCGCTCAATTTCCACCATGTTGAACTGGGTAACCGGCAGACCATCGTTGGTGGAAAGCGGCACATACTCGGTAGCCGGTTCGCGGGTAATCACAACGCCCGCCGCATGAGTGGAAGCGTGACGCGGCATGCCCTCCACTTTCAGCGAGGTATCGATCAGCTCATGCACCTGGGGTTCAGCGTCATACATTGCTTTCAGGTCCGGCGAAACCTCCAGCGCGTGGTTCAGCGTCATTTTCAGTTCAGTAGGAATCAGCTTGGCCACCTTATCCACGTCCTGGTACGGCATACCCATCACGCGGCCGACATCGCGCACGGCGGCACGGGCGGCCATAGTTCCAAAGGTCACGATCTGTGCCACATGGTCACGGCCATACTTGCGGTTGACGTAATCAATCACTTCCTGGCGGCGCTCGTAACAAAAGTCAACGTCAAAGTCCGGCATAGAGACACGTTCCGGGTTCAGGAAGCGTTCAAAAATCAAACTGTAGCGGATGGGGTCAATGTCCGTAATACCGACACAATAGGCCGCCAGGCTGCCCGCACCGGAGCCGCGGCCGGGGCCGACCGGGATATCGCGGCTTTTGGCGTAATTGATAAAGTCATACACGATGAGGTAATAGTTGGTGTACCCCATCTTTTTAACCACGCCAATCTCGTATTCCAGACGTTCACGCAAGGCATCCGTTACCTTGCCGGGGTAGCGGCGTTCCAAGCCCTCATAACAGAGCTTTTCAAAGTATTCCTGGTTTTCCATGCCGTCCGGAGCTTTGAAATACGGGAGCTTGGTATCGCCAAACACAAAGTCAAAGTTGCACTGTTCTGCAATTTTGTTGGTGTTCTCGCAGGCTTCCGGCACCATGGAGAACAGGTCATACATTTCATCGGTGCTTTTTACATAGAATTCCTCGGTCTGAAACTCCATGCGGTCCACATCGTTGACGGTTTTGCCGGTCTGGATGCACAGCAGAATGCTCTGCATCTTGGCGTCCTCGCGGGTGATGTAGTGGGAGTCGTTGGTGGCAACCATGGGGATGCCTGTCTCCCGCGAAAGGCGGATAAGCTGCGGCAGAACGGTAGTGTCTTCTTCCAGGCCGTGGTCCTGCAGCTCAATATAATAGTTGCCCTGGCCGAACAGATTGTTATAGTAAAGAGCAATCTGCTTGGCACGCTCATAGTCCCCTGCCAGAATCGCCTGAGGGACCTCACCGGCAAGGCAGGCGGAAAGGCAGATCAGGCCTTCGTGGTACTGCTCCAGCAGGTCATGGTCAATGCGCGGCTTGGAATAAAAGCCCTCCAAGAAACCGGCGGATACCATTTTGATCAGGTTTTTATACCCGGTTTCATTTTTGCAGAGCAGGATCAGGTGGTTGTTGCCGTCAATGCGGTTGACCTTATCAAAGCGGGTGCGGGTGGCAACATACACCTCACAGCCAATGATCGGCTTGATGCCTGCGGCTTTGGCTGCATCATAAAAGGCAACGCAGCCGTACATAACGCCGTGGTCAGTAATGGCAACGGCGGTCTGGCCCAGCTGTTTGATATAGTCAAACAGGCGGTCAATACGGCAGGCGCCATCCAGCAGGCTGTACTCAGTATGCAGGTGCAGGTGGGTGAACTGTCTTTGCGGTTGGTGTGGCGTGGTTTCTGGCATAATGTATCCCTTTGCTGCTGTGGTAAAATGCGGAAAAGCCGCAGCAGTTACGCAGCGGCTTTGCGTGGTTTATTGCGGAGATGGTGCGATGTCCTGTCCTGCTGGTTCCGGCTCTTTAAGATTTTCCTGCTCTTCCGGCTGTGCTGATGCAGCGGCGTTCAGGCGAGCGGCAGCTTCCTGGATCCGCTTGAACCGGTGGGAAAGCCCTGCTTTGCTGACAGGCGGGTCAAACTTTTCCGCCAGTTTGGCAAGCGGCATTTCGGGGTACTGCATCCGCAGGCGGGCTGCCTGCTGCAATGGTTTGGGCAGGGTTTCCAGCGCGCCGGCCTCTTCCAGCGTCTCAATCGCAAGGCGCACCTGCACGGCTGCCTGTACGGTTTTGCCCATGTTGGCGGTTTCGCAGTTGGAAAGGCGGTTGGTTTTATTGCGCATATCGTTATACATGCGTTGTTCCATGATGCGCATGGCGGCGTTGCCCGCGCCCATAAAGGTCAGCAGATCTTCCAGATGGTCGCTGGATTTGACATATACGGTGTTGGCCCCCTTGCGCACGGCGCGGTGGGGATTGAACTCATACTGGGCCAGAATGCCCTCCAGCTGCTGCGAAAGCGAGTGCCGGGGCGAAAGGAACTCAATGTTATATTCCTTTTCCGGGTCGGTTGCCGTACCGCAGCATAAAAATGCAGTGGAAATGAAAAACGATCCGCATTTCTGGCATTTGAAGCAGTCCGGCCGGATGCGCAGGGTGGTTTCGCGGCCAGTATGTCCAAACAGGTTCAGCATTTTTTGTACCTGTTCGGGATCTTTTACGCTGAACTCATAAATCAGGCCGGTGCCGCGCTCCTTGGAAATTACGGTACCGGTAATGCCGCAGCGGGCATACAGCTTTTGTGCCAGCTGGGCAATGCCCTCGTTTTCGGTCTGCAAAACCACGCCGCGGTCATCAAAATACTTGCCAAAGCAGGCAACCGCGTAAGCTGCTGCGGTAACACAGCAGCTACGCACGATTTTGCGGTGCAGTATCTCGTTTTTAACGTCTTGGGAAAAACTCACGTTTGGTGTTCACACTCTCTTTATCGGGAGATTTGGGATGTATCAGGCCGTGCGGCGGGCATCGCGGTGCTGCACGCTGGGCTGGTAACCAAGCTTTGTGCAGTACTCCCCGATCTTGCGGGCAAAAGTGATAGAACGGTGCTTGCCGCCGGTGCAGCCAATGGCGATCATCAGCTGGCTTTTGCCCTCCTTAACATACAGCGGCAGCGCATATTCCAGAAAGCTCTCTATCCGGCGCAGCAGCTCCTGCGATTCAGGGAACTTCATCACATAGTCCACCACTTCCTGGTCCAGGCCAGTCTTTTCTTTCAGCTCTGGCACATAGAACGGGTTGGGCAGACAGCGCACATCAAACACGATGTCCGCTTCCTGCGGAAGACCGTATTTAAAGCCAAAAGAAACCACGTTGATAGACATGGCACACTGACCTTTTTGCAAAAACAGGCTGGAAACACGTTCCCGGTTTTGTGCGGTAGAAAGCAAAGAGGTATCGATCACATATTTTGCACGTTCCCGCAGGGGCTGCAATATCTGCCGTTCTTTGGTGATTGCCTCACTGACCGGGATCCCCTCGCTGATGGTCATGGGATGCACACGGCGGGTCTCTTTATAGCGGCGGCGGATGGCGGCATCGCTGGCATCCAGGAACAGGATGTCATAAGGCATTTTCTTTTCGTCCAGCGCTTCCAGTGCCTCATTGGTTTCCTGAACAGAATGCAGGCCGCGGATGTCCATCACGACCGCAACGCGGCTGAGCTGGTTTTCGCCCTGCTGGGCAAAGTCCAGGATACGGGGCAAAAGGCCCGCCGGGATATTATCAATGCAGAAAAATCCGATATCTTCCAGCGCGTTGACCGCCATGGACTTGCCTGCGCCGGAAAGGCCGGTTACGATCAAAAAGTTCATCCTGTTGTTCCTCTCTCATTCAGCGGGACGGAATACCGTTCCTTGCCTGGCAGGCATCAAGATGCGGCATGGTTATTCCACCACGCGGATCTCGCGTTCCAGGGTGCAGCCGGTTTTTTCCAGCACGATCTGCCGCACCTGCTCCGTCAGGCTGACAACATCCGCGCAGGTGGCATTACCCAGGTTGACCACAAAGCCGCAGTGCTTTTCACTGATGGCTGCCCCGCCCACGCGGAAACCGCGCAGGCCGCAGTCCTCGATTAGCTTGCCGGCAAACTGGCCCACAGGGCGCTTGAAGGTACTGCCGGCGGACGGGTATTCCAGCGGCTGCTTTTCTTTGCGGCGGCGCATATATTCCTGCATGGCGGTATGGATTTCCTGTGCATCACCGGGGTGCAGGGTAAATTCCGCTTCCAGGATGCACCAGGAGCACCGCTCAAAAATGCTGGTGCGATAACCCAGCTGCAGTTCCTGCACAGGCAGGGTTTGCAGATGCAGGTTTTCGTCCAAGAACGTAACGGCTGTCAGCACGTCCTTTATTTCTCCGCCGTAAGCGCCCGCGTTCATATACACAGCCCCGCCCACCGTGCCGGGAATGCCGAAGGCAAATTCCAGCCCGGCCAGGCTTTCCTTCTGGGCGGTATTGCAAAGAGCGGAAAGCATCATGCCAGCCGGGGCCAGCACCTTGGTGCTGCCATCCGGCTGGGCCTGCATGGAAAAGCGGGAGTTTAACCCCGTCAGGCAGATAACCGCCCCGCCGAACCCTGCATCCGAAAACAGCGTGTTGGAACCGTTGCCCAGCAGATAGGTGCGGACTTGATATTGGCGGCACAGTTCCAGAATACGGGTCAGCTGCGTTACCGTGGCGGGCACACAAAAAAAGTCTGCATTGCCGCCAATGCGGAACGTTGTATGCCGCCCCAGGGATTCATCAAGGCTGACAGGCAGGTTTTCTGCCTGCAAAGCTGCAAGAAATTGCTCGTTCATAAGCAAACCTCACAAACGGCTCAGATAGAATTTGCCAGGGCTGCCGCGCCGATCACGCCGGCATCGTTGGTCAGCACACAGGCACGAATAGCGGGCATTTTGCCGGTGGTAATGTTTTTGGTTTCTTCCTCCACATACTTGCGGATGGGTGCCAGCAGGGTTTCTCCCTGATTGGAAACACCGCCGCCAATGCAGATGGCTTCCGGCTCAAAGGTATTCACCACGTTGGAAATACCGCAGGCAACATATTCGATCCAATTATCCACAACAGCCTTGGCGGTTGCATCGCCGGCTTCCATCGCGTCAAAGGGGATCTTGGCGTTCACATGGTCAATATCCCCCGCCAGTTTCCACATCATGCTCTCGGGGTGCCGGGTCATCGCTTCGCGGGCATCCTCCGACAGAGCGCGGGAGGAAGCATAACGTTCCCAGCAGCCGTAACGGCCGCAGTTGCACTTGCGTCCACCCTTTACAATCACGGTATGGCCCATCTCGCCAGCAGCAAAGTTGAATCCGCGCAGAATCTTGCCGCCCAGGATAATGCCGCTGCCAATGCCGGTACCCAGCGTGATAACAACGGCATCCTTGAATCCCTTTGCGCCGCCTGCGATGTATTCGCCAAATGCTGCTGCGTTGGCATCGTTTTCCACATAGACCTTGCAGCCGAGCAGAGCTTCCAGGTCAGGCCCCAGGTTCCAGTCATAGTAGCCGAAGTTGGTGTTATAGCCCACAAAGCCGGTGGTAAAATTCACACTGCCCGGGGTACCGATGCCCACATAGCTGACATCTGCAAAATCAATCTTGCAGTCTTTGGCAACAGCACGGCACAAATCTGCCAGTGCCCGCTCCAGGTCCTGCGCCGGACGCGGCAGGCGGGTCGGGCGGGTAATTTTGCCCACAATGTTGTAAGCTTCGTCAACAAGGCCTGCCGTCATGGTAGTGCCGCCAAGATCGATACCAATGGTGTATTTCATAAGATTTCTCCTCCTATATATTCTGCACAGATGCGGCCGTGCAGTTTTAGCTCATTTACAAGGTTCTGCCGCGTGGCGTTTACCACAAGTTCCTGCGGGAACTGCATTTCTTCCAGCATCGCCAGCAGCGGGGGCATATTGCCTTGCAGCTGGGTGGTGCTGTGGGCGTCGGTATCCAGCGCAATATGGCAGCCGTTTTTCAGGCAGGCGGCCAGCAGCAGCTTCATGTTGGGGATACCATCCCGCCGCACATTGACGGAATTGCCGTTGAGCTCCACAACCTTATGGTTTTTGGCGAACGCTTTGGTTACAAGGTCATAGTCATAGCGGTAATTCTGCTGCTCGGAATGGCCGATGCAATCCACATAAGGGTTTTCGGCCACAGCCAGCCACAGGCGGGTGGCTTCTTTTTCGGTCAGCAGACCGGGGATGCAGGGGCTGTGGATGGACGCCACAACCCAATCCAGCGCCCGCAAACGGCTTTGGGCAAAATCCAGCCCGCCGTTTGTGTCCATCACATTGGCCTCCGCGCCGTACATCATCGCAACGCCGTGCAGTACCAGCGGCAAAGCCGTCTGGTTGGCAAAATGCCACATGTGCGGGGCATCCGGCATAGCCGGGCCGTGGTCGGTAATGGCCAGCGCCGCATAGCCGAGGGCGGCGGCTTTGGCAGCCATTTCATCTAAGGTATTAAATGCATGGGTAGCGCTTAAAGTATGGGTGTGAAGATCCGCAATGATCTGCATACAGATGGTACTTCCGTTTCTAGTGATAAAATGATAATTTACAGCCAGGCTCAGAACCCGCTCACATCGTTCTGCAAGCCAAGGCGGTTGAGCAGTTCCTGCGCCGCGTTATAGCCCATCTCTTTCTGACGATTGTTGATGGCTGCAGTTTCCAGGATAACGGCCAGGTTACGGCCGGGCATAACGGGGATCAGCATACTGGGCACCTTAACGCCAAGGATATCATAGGTATTGCTTTCCAGGCCGGTGCGGTCATAATTCTTGGTGCGGTCCCAGGCTTCCAGCTCAATGACCATTTCCACCTCAACGCTGTTTTTGACCGCGCCGATACCAAACAGGCGCGCCACGTTGATGATGCCGATGCCGCGCAGCTCAATAAAGTGGCGGATGTTCTCCGGTGCCATGCCCATGATCTTGCTGCTGGAAACCTTGCGCAGCTCCACAGCATCGTCCGCAATCAGGCGGTGGCCGCGCTTGACCAGCTCAATGGCCGTCTCGCTTTTGCCAACGCCGCTGTCGCCAAGGATCAGGATGCCTTCGCCGTATACTTCCACCAACACGCCGTGACGAGTGATGCGGGGGGCGAGCTCGGTGCTCAGTGCCTGGATCAGGGAGCTCATCAGCGGGGAGGTCATCTCAGCCGACTGCAGCAGTGGCACGCCGTACTTTTGGGCAAACTCCATCATTTCCGGCAACGGCTCAAACCCGCGGGTCAGGATGACTGCCGGCGGCTGGAAAGAGAAAAGCTTTTCGAGATGGGTACGGCGGATCTCCGGGTCCAGCTCATTCAGGTAGGAAAGCTCAGTCAGGCCGATGATCTGGATCCGGGTGCGGTCAAAGTACTGATAGTAACCGGCCAGCATGATGCCGGGGCGGTAAACCTCGGCGGTATAGACCTTGAACTGGTCAAGATCCTTGGGGGTGTAGGCAACGGTCAGATGGGATTCGCGCGCAAGCTTGTCAAGGCTGACGAAAAACTGCTCCACGGAAAATGCGCCCCTTTCCAATTTTAGTTATGGTATATCGTTTTAGGTTTGCGATCAAATGGTTTTGTTAGTATTATAACGTACAGGATTTTTTTTGTACAGTCATAGCCGAAATAATTTTGATTCTTTCCTTGCTCCGGGGGTGCAACAGCAGGGCTTTTCCTGCCGGTTCTGCCGCACAGGTGTCCGCGGCGCTGCGATATTTCGATCATAATTCACCACAGAAAAAAATGCCCGCAGCAAAGCAGGCATTTTCATCTTAATGCAAATTATGGGGCACGTTATTCCGGTTTAGCAGCCAGCTTTACCGCACTGCTGCGCACCCAGGCATCCAGCCGGAAGAGCGCTGCCGACGCCGCGGCAACGGCCAAAAGGTAAACGCCAAACAAGAGCGCGGTATCCCGCCGGGTCATGGTGGCCAGGTCAAAGTTTTCCACCAGGCGCAGAATGATGACATGGTGGGTCAGAAAGACCGCATAAGAATACTTGCTGAGGAGCGCACACGCATTTTGCAGCGGCACCCAGTGGATGCAGCCCCCCAGTGCGGCCAGCAGAATGAACACCGCGGCACTGAACAGCGCACAGGCCACCTTGCCATCCGCCGCAGCGGGGGTAAACAGCAGCACCGCACACCAGGCCAGCACGCCAAAGCGCACTGGGCGCTTCCAGTGTACAAACGCCATGCCGAGCAGGAATTCCGGGATATGGATTGCTACCAGGCGGGCATCCCACCCCATGTAATGCACCGGCAGGCTGGCCGCCAGCACTACGGCCCAGGTCAGCAGCGGCTGTTTGCGCAGCCCCCAGCGCAGCAGTGGGAACAGCAGATACAAAAACAGGATACTGCCCAGGAACCACTCGCCCACGCAGGCAAAATCCATCGTGACCCAGCCCGCGGCCTGAGCAAAATTATCCAGCCCCAGGACCGTCAGCAGCAGGCTGGGCGTTTTGGCTGCGGCATAATACCCCGGCTTTGTGACAAAACGGATGGGAAAAAATATACACCACGCCAGCCAGAACATGGGGTACACCGCCTTGGCGCGCTTTTGGTAAAAGCGCGCCAGATTGAGCGGCTCTCTTCCCTGGCCGGGGCTGGTATACTGCAGCGCCGCGCCGGAAACCATAAAGAACAGCGAGGAGCCAAAGTCCCCCAAATAGATGTTAAAGGGCAGCACACTGCCGAACAGTTTGGACGGCAGTGTAAAATACCCGGTAACGGCAGCATTGAAATGAATGACCAGAATGCACACCAGCGCCACAGCGCGGATGAGGTCCAGATAAAACAAGCGCTGTTTTTTCACCGGGCACTCTCCTTTCGTTTGCGCAAGGCATTTTTGACGGTGCGGCCCATCAGGCGGAATACTGGGCCAACGCCGCGCTGGGCAGCGAGGGCGGCATCCAGCACATCGGCGCGGGCCGCACACTGGGCGGCGGTTTCAAATGTAGCGCTGGCATAGCCGTTATACTGGGCCAGCAGCGGCACCAGCCAGAAATCCGACTCCGTTTGCAGCGGCGGCAGCCCCTGCGGGAATGCCGCCCCCCGCACCAACAGACAGCCGCCATTGGGCAGCGGCGGCGGGGTTTCATCCAGAGGGAGCGGGCAATCCAGCGCAGACAGTTTTGCCTGTACGGCAGGTTTCTGCTGCTGCCAGCGCCGGGCTTTTTCGGCGGCGCAGCCCGCATACAGCGGCAGAGCCGGGCCAAGCACACCTACCAGCGGGTGGGCATCAAACAGTTCTGCCGCCTGGGCCAGCTGCAGGCTGGTTGGCATAGACCGGGCATAATAATAGCCCTCCACCCCGGCAGCACGCGGCAGCGGCAGGCAGTAGACGGCATCCGGCTGCAGGGCGCAGCCTTTTGCCAAAGTGTTGGCATCCAGCAAAATGGGCGCACACTCCCCCGCCGTTTGCGGCAGGATATAATGCCAGTGCAGGTTTTGGGCCATGGCGGCCAGCGGCTGCACCGGCAGCAATGCGCGCAGCAGGTCATCCACCGGGTAATCCGTCTCGGATTTCAGATAGTCATACAGTTCTGCGGCGGCCTGGCCGTCTGTGCGGCGCAATTCATCCGCATAGGGGGTAAAAAAGCTGCGGCGCTTGAAAAACAGGCACCCGCGGTCCGCCAGCAGCAGCTTGGGGCAGGCCATAACGGGGTTGACGAAAAGGCTTGCCAGGTCTTTTGTATCCACAAAGGTATCCCACCGGTAACCAAGGGCGGCAAAGTGGGCGGTAAACTGCGTTTCGTGCAGGCGGACGGAATCTTCATAGCTGGCGGGCAGGGCGGCCGCCTGCCAGTAAGCAAAAAAGTCTGCCATCATGCGGGAACGCACCACAACAAAGTGGGATTGAATATGCTCCGGCACCATGGCTTTTGCCCCGCCAAAGCGGTGGCTGCGCATAGCATAGTGGCGGGTCAGGCCCCAGAAATCCAGCTCCGGGCGCCCATCCATCGCAGCAAACATGGCAGCTACATCCCCCACCGGCCCGGCAAGGGTATAGTTCATCAGCACAACTTCATCATAATGCAGCAGCATATCCAGGCCGGTCTGTAAAACAGCGTCCCGGTAGGCTCCCACATCAAAGCCTGTGTTTTCACGCTCCAGCACAGTGTGGCAGCAGCCTTGCGCCCACTGGCGGGATTCCGGCTGCAAGGGGCCGTTATTGACAAAGAACACCTGCCCTACTGCGGCCATTTGCTGTACAGCAAAGCGGCAGGCTGCATCAGCCTGCCCGTTGGGGTGATAATTGAAATAGATAATCAGCCGTTTTTTCATAGCGGTTGGCTTAATCCTCATAGTTCACGCCGTGGGGGCCCAACACCGTGCGCTTAACGCGCATCATGTTTTCGTAAGCGGATTTCGGCATCCGCTTACGCAGCCAGTTGCGGGCGCGGCGGCGCTTGGAATTCTCATACGGGCCATAGTTTCCAAAACCGAACCAGTGCTTGCGCGCGGCAAAAGCACCGGCGCTGGCAGCGGCACTGCCAAAGGTGGTGCAATCAAACACGCGGGCAAGCGGGCGGATCAGACCACTCGCGTATGCCTGCATGGAATCGCAGCGGGCAACGGCATAATCAGCGCTCATGGCCTGGGCGGGGTAATACCCTGCCCCCTGCGCCACAAAGGGATAGATACGCTCAATGGCATGGCTGATGGTACCATCCTGCGGCAGCGGCTCCGGCGGGAAATCCTCGTGCTTCCAGCCGTGGTCAAACAGTGGGGCCAATGCTTTTACGCGGAACCAGAATACGCTGCCAAAGGGGGCAATGGGCATTTTTTCGCCGGAAATAGGGCGGTCAATGCCCAGCTTTTTCATCAGGGCCTTGGTATTATCAAAGTTGGGGCCCCAGCCGTTGGAGCACATGTTCATGAAATACACGCCATGCGTGGGGAACGGCGGGCAGAGCAGGCCCAGATAAGGGTCTTTTTCAAATTCTGTCAGCACATTCAGCACATAGTCTGCGTTTTTGCAGATATTCTCGTTACAGACATAGCCAAAGCTGGCGCCAACGCTTCCGGGTTTGGTCTGGATGGCCTTTTTATCGTGCATAAAGCAGGCGTAATCATACTCCCGGATCTGCGGGGCAAGGTCACACAGGAACGCTGCCACATCGCGGCCGCGGTTTTCGACCACCTTTACGGTAACGGCATGCAACGGCAGGGTGCGGAACGCTTCTTCGATCTGCTGCTTTTTCTCCGGCGTGTTGGTGGAAATAAAAACGTCAGTCTCCGGCGGCATGTTGGCGGCAAAGGCGCAGCTTTGGGGCAGCATATCCATAAAATACAGGTGCATGCACAGCGCAATGCGGCGGTTTTTGCGCACGGCAGCGGCGCAGGCCTCATCCTGTACCCTTTCCGGAATCAGGCGGGTCAGACCCAGGTTGCGGGTAAAATCATAAGGGTGCATGGTGCGGATCATGTTTTTCCAGATCAGCTCCAGCGGGTAATCCGTATGGTCCCGCAGGTAGGCGTACAGTTCCCGTACCGGCTCCCCGGCGGTATCATTCAGGTATGCCTCAAAATCATGCATAAAGCTGCGGCGCTTGAACAGCGGGCACTTTTTATCCCGCAGCAACCGCGTGGGGCAGACAAGCAGCGGATAATCCGTAAACTCTTTCAGATCGTCCGTGTTGACATAGACATCCCACTGGTAGCCTTTATCGGCAAACTGTTTGGTAAACACCGATTCGTACCGCTGCACAGAGTCGGTATAGCTTTCGATCATGGGCATGGTATCCCAGTAATTTTGCAGCTCTTTGCTCTGGATGAACTTTTTGCGGTAGACAATAAAGTGGGACTGAATGTGCACCGGCAGGTAATTATAAAGATGTTTGCCCTTAAAGGGGTTGCCCTCCGCCCCATGGTGGATCGTCAGGCCCCAAAAATCAAGGTTGGTGCGCTCGGCCATGGCGTCAAACATTTCTTTCAAGGGGCGCACAGGGCCCATCAGGGTAGAGTTCGTCATAACCACTTCGTCAAATTCGCTCAAACGCTGCCAGCCGTAATGATCCAGCGCGGTTTTATAGGCCCACACATCCAGGCCCTTGTTTTCGCGCACAATAATTTGATCGGTAAATTCTTCAAATGCCGCGCGGCCCTGCTTGCTCAGCTTGCCGTTGCACACAACGATCAGCTCGGTCAGGTTACGGGCAAGATCGCGCAGGTAATAGGTGATAAAATCATCCACATCACCGTTTTTTTCGTAAAAGAAAAAAATACCCAGTCGTTTCATTCTGTCACCCTTTCCGGTTATCGTTATGCCAAACCTGCATCTTTTAATATTGCGTTAATCTTGGTGGGGTCGCCCCAAACGCCGGGGCTGTCATACGGGCGGTCCGGGAAAACGCCGTAATCCAGTTTGATCTTATAGTTTTTATCCCGCAGGAACTGCTCCACACGGTCAGCCAGGGTCCGCGGCTGGCCGGTGCAGACGTTGATGATGCCGTTGACCTTGTTCTGCACGCTGGCCGCCACAATCATGGTTGCCAGTTCATCCAGATCAATAAAATCGTACTTATTCTGCCCGCTGGTAAACGGGAACGTTGTTTTGCCGTCCAGCTCTGCCTGTGCGATTTTGGCAAAGATGGAACTGCCATGGGCTTCATCGCCCGTAATATAATAGGCGCGCAGCCAGTGCAGGTTGCAGCTGCTGCCCTGCAAAGAAAGCATCATGCTCTGGCGCAGGGCATTTTTGGCAATGCCATATTGGCTCAGGGGGTTGCAGGGGGTATCATCCTCAATAGCGCCCTCCCAATAGCCGACTTCGTGCATAGTGCCCATCACGGTCAAATCCGAAAGGCCGCCCGCTGCCATATTGTTCAGGAAGGTAACATGGGAGGAAAGATCCTTCATGTGGCTGGGCGCATTGTGGCGGAACCCATCCCGCCAGGCCATATGGATGCAGACATCAGGCTTGCCCAACGCCGCATAAATATTTTTGTCCCCGCTGAAAATAGGCACATCGCAGAATTCTGCGCGCTCATCCACGCCCTTAAAGGCAAAGTCCGATGCAATGACGCGGTAGCCCATATCCAGTGCTTTTTTTACAACATGGCGGCCGATATAACCGGCTGCGCCGGTAACAAGGATGGTTTTCATTGTAGCAGTTTCTCCTCCCGGTTTGGCAGGCAGGCATACAGCCCCTGCAGGTGGGTACGGAACAAAAACAGTGCGGCACCCTGTTTTTTATTGTGCCGCAGTGCATACCAAAAGTCAAGCCTGCTGTGGGGGCAGGCTGCCAGCGCCCGCTGCAGGCTGCGCCAAGCAGCCGATTTGGCTTTGGGCGGCAAGCGGCCATCCCGCAGCTGATGCATGACAAAGGTGACAAACTCTGCCTGGCGGGCGCTCCACACCTTTGGCAGCTGCTGCGGGGGGCACCAGGCGCGGGCTGCGATATATTCCGCCTGCACCCACCGGGGCAGGTATTGCAGCCGTACCTGCACTGCTGCCGGGTTCCCACAGGCGGAGGTACTGCCCTGCCGCTCCAGGTGTTCATATACGATCTGCGGCGTATATGCAGCTGAATCTGCCTGCTGGAATACTGCCGCGTTGAAGGCAAAATCTTCCAGCCCTTTGCGGCAGGTTTCATCAAAGCGCAGATGGCCCAGCCGATTTGTACAGTACATAGCGTTCCAGACAAACTGCGGCCCGCTTTGCTGCAAAAATTGCAGGTAGCCCTGCCCCGCCGGCTTGTGAATGATTATTGCCTGCCCCGGCGGGTGGGGCAGCTCCACAGCCGTTCCTGCAGCATTGGCCCGCAGCAGGCGGTAGCCACCGCGCACCACATCCGCCCCGGTTGATTTGGCAAGGACCAGCAGGGTTTCCAATGCATGGGGCAGCATGGTATCATCATCATCACAAAAGGTGAACCACTGGCCGCGGCAATGCTGCAAGCCAAGGTTGCGCGCAGCGCAGATGCCCGCATTGGGCTGTTCCAGCACCCGGATGCGGCCATCTTTTTTGGCCAGTTCATGGGCCAGCGCAGCACTGCCATCGGTGGAGCCATCGTCCACCAGCAGCAGCTCAAAATCCGCAAAGCTCTGGCGCAGCACGCTTTCCACCGCGGTATGCAGCAGCACCCCGGCATTATAGACAGGCATGATAATACTGATCAATGGGACCTGCTCCATACGGTTCACCTGCCTTTTGGTTTATATTCTATATCCATTTTAATGCTTAGGCAACACCGCACAATTCCCGCCTTACGGCTTAAGCACCGCTCCGGCGGCTGCGGCACGGCATCTGCGTTGCCAAAATGCTCGATAATGTCGGGTTGCGGTACCCGCATCGTGCTTCGGGGGCAAAAGCCCCTCGCACTCTGCGACCGCTGCCCCTGCTTCGGTTCGCTGTTTCCGCCACTGGCGGTGCTCACCTTTGCAGCATCCAGTATTATCTGCGCTTTTGGCTTAGCATCTGCCGCACCTCGCTCGCCGTATCGTCACTTAGAATTATGCGGTATTGCCCTTACTTTTTATGTTTCAGTGCAGCGTACACCTTGCCGTATGGCAGCGGCACGCCAAACAGGCGCTGCAAAAACGCAGGTTTCCAGCGCGCCTGGGCAAGGTCCCGTTTCAGCTGTGCCGGGGCGTGCAGATAGGCGCCCCAGCTGGCTGGGGCAGCCAGCTTCCAGCTGCCGCCGTCCTCCACGGTGATCTCACCCAAGGTGCGCACCTCCTGCATGCGGGGGGCCTGCACCATCTGCAAAAACGCTGCGATGCAGGTTTGCGGCGGAATTTGCACTTCCCGCAGCGGGCCAGCCTGCCAGCGCTGAACAAAAGCCCTCATGCCCTGCCAGAGCGGCGCGGTGATTGCCCTGTTATCTGCACCCGCCTGCCCGATTTCCGGCACCATCCGCCCGGCCTGTGCGTGGTATCCCACCGTGGAGCCGCATGGCTCGGAGAGCAGAACTTCCAGCATGGGCTGGCCCACCCAGTACCACAGGGGGGCCGGGCAGCCGTCGAACAAAAATGTTTTGGCGCGCTCCGGCGGCAGGTTCTGGTGCAGGCGCGCATCGCAGGCAAGGTAGCAGCCGTACAGCTGGGTGTGCAGCAGCTCTTCCAGCACACGCTGGGTGGTTCCGCCGCTGCCGATATCCACCAGCAGCACCGGGCTATCCGTCAAGCCCGCCTGTTCCAGATATGCTCTTGCCTGCTCTGCCCGCCTGCGCAGCGGTTCCCCTTCCGGCAGCTTGCTGTGGGCCGCCAGGGCCAGCAGCATCTCTTTGGTGCGGCACGGCAAGGGGCGGTTGCGCAGGTCATAGGTTTTGGTGGTGTGTCCCTTCGGGGAATCAAAGCCAAGATAGGCGACGATCTGCCGCTGGGTCAGCTGCTGGCGCGGCAGGGTATCCGCCAAAAGTGCCAACGCCTGCTCATTCATTGGGCATTGCAGCAGGGCTGGCAAAAGGCTTTGGCGGGATGCTTTCAGGTAAAAGGTTTCTTCTTCTGGGTACAGCAGCTGATACACCTGGCGCACCAGGTACATATCCCGCGCCAGGAATACAAGCTTTGCCCCCGGTATAGCCGCGCGCTGCCCATGCAGCCAGGTGGCAAAGCCAACCGCCAGCGGGCCAAGCAGCTCTGCCCCCAGCGCAGCACTGGGATTTAGATTCTGGCAGCAGTTTTGCAAGGTGGCAATTGCGACACCACCTACGGCATCCGCCGGGGTTTTGGTGTATGGCAGCGGGGTTGGCTGCGGCAGCAAAAAGCAGCGGATACCCGCCAGCGCTGCCCCGGCAAAATCCGCGCGGGGGCTATCCCCCACAAACAAGACTTCCGCCGGGCGCAAGGCAGTTTGCTGCAAAAAAAGCTTGAACAGCTTACCGCTGCGCTTTTGCACCCCGTACTCGCAGGAAACGAACACTCCATCCAGAAAATCCAGCCCGCATTTTTGCAGCATGGCTTCGATCTGCTCTTTAGGCAGATACATATCCGAAACCGCATATACCTTTTGCCCGCGGGCATGGCAGGCCGCAGCGGCTTGGGCTACCGGTCGGTTGGGGGCAATCATAGCCAGTTCCGCTGCGCACTCTGCAGCGGGGTCAGTATCCCGCAAGGCAGGATGTGCATAAATTTCGGCCAGCGTCACCTCGCGGCCAAGGGTCTGGCGGGTTTCTGCCTCTGCGGCAACGCGCGCCCCGGCAAAGCCGAGAGCCGCCTGATGGGTAACTTCCATCAGGGCGAACAGATCCGCCGGGTGGGCGCAATCCCGCTTGAGCAAGGTATCGAAAATATCAAAAGCAACCGCTTTGTACCCCTTTGCCGCATGCAGCAGGCGCAGGGTCAGGCAGTTTGTGTGTGGTGTATTGTTCATCGCTCCTGTGTGGGTAAGCCTTGTACGGTTGGGTGAAAGTTGACTCCAGCAAAAAAACCGCGCCAGATAATGCCCAGCCGCTCACATTTTTGCGAGCCGTGGCGCAGCACCTGAACGCTGTGCCAGGCATCTTTGGCAATCAGCCACAGCCAGCCACGCAGCCCCTCCCGCCGGTAAAGCACCACATCATTGCGGTAAAAGTAGCGGTAGCGGGGCCAGCGGTCCGGGGTATCGGTGGCAATGTTGACAACCGTGGCGTTCTGCATTGCATGCACCACCCGGCTGGCGGGAATTACATAGCACGGCATGCTGCGGGAGATACGGCGGGTATACTCCCAATCGTCCGACCAGATGAAAAATTCTGCAATGGGCAGGCCAAAGCGCTGCACTGTGCTGCTGCGCAAAAACAGCGAAACAAAGCTGGCCATAACCGCGGGCTGCCGCGGCCCGGCAAAGCTTGCCAAATCTTTGTACGGCGTGCTGCGCTGCAGGTTCATGGGCTGGTCTTTACCGTCCGGCGCCAGTGCGCGGGAGGAAAGCCAGCCGTACTGCCCGTCCAGTTCGGCATCCGCCAGCAGCAGCTGCTGCAGGGCATCCGGTTCCGGCAGGCAGTCATCATCCATAATCCACAGATACTCTGCCCCGGAACACGCTGCCTGCTGGATGCCGCAGGCAAAGCCGCCCGCACCACCCAGGTTTTTGCCGGTATTATAATAGTGCATGGTTGGCAGGTTCAGCTGCGCCACCAGTTCGGCCGTGCCGTCCGTGCTGGCATTATCGATCACCCACAGTTCCGGCACACCGGCCGTTTGGGTACACAAAGCCCGCAGGCAGCGCTGCAGCATTGCCTTGCGGTTATACGTTACAATAACCGCTGCCGTGCGTTTCATTTGTGAGCCTCCTTGTGGGGGAAGAACTTGCGGTTCAAAAAGGCCATCCCCTTGCGCAGCCAATGCTGGCTTTCCATATATACAACGTCAAGCTCTTCATAGGCGATGTTGTTGGTGATCAGCCAGGCATCCAGCAGGCGCTCGCTCACAAAGCCGAACACCCGCTTATCATTGGTGGAATAGCTGCTGATATCCAGCTCTTTTTCCAGCTCAAACAAAATATCGAACAGCCAGGTGCAGTAGTGCTGCAGCAGTTCCTTTTTCATCACGAACATATTGAAGTGATGGCCGTGCGTTTTGGACATGTAGGTATCATACGCCGGCAGATACTCCGGGCATTTGCGCTCGATGATGGCGCGGGTCACCCGCAGGTCCTGTTCATGGTGGGCGTGGATATACTGGGTATAATTGGTTTCAATAAAATAGTGGCGCTCTTTAGGCAGCACAACATTGGTGGTGGCCAAAATAGCGTTGAGTTCCTCGTGGCCGATGACCCGACGCTTTTTGCGCTCAAAACGGTGCAGGCGGCTGGCAAAGTAACGGCGGTAATGCACGATGCCGATATAATCGGAATCCAGGTTTTTGGCCGCCCAGTACAGGCCCGTCAGCTCGCAGAAATTGCCGTTGCGCTCTGAAATATTTTCACCGGTATCGTCCCCGATGTAGCCAATGCCGGGGTGGATGGCATGACCCATCTGTACCGGCAGGTACATGGGGTCTTCCGGTATCCAGTACGGTTTATGTGTTGCTATGATGATCGTTGTCTGCAAAGTGTATTCCCTGCCTGTTTCTTACTGCTGCGCATGGTTAGCAAAAAAAGCGCAGCGTGTTTTACTCCAGCCGGCAAAGCACCGGCACACATGCAAAATAGCTGGCGGTGGATGATGCAGCGCACCCGCCCAGCCGCACAAGCCCAATATCAAAAATAGTATACCGCTTTTTATCAGGAAAGCAAGTTACAGTTTCATTACTGTTTTTAATGTTTCTCATTTTTTGCAGCCGGATCTGCCGCAAAAAGGGCCTCCGGGCCGGTGTGCCAGATGCAGCGCTCAACGCGTTTTTCAGGAATCACTTTCTGCATCCATGCGGTCCTGTTCCTCTGCCAGCTTTTCCCACTCGTCATACAGTTCCTGCTGGTGGAAGCGGGAATCATCCAGTTCATCGCACTTATCCCGCAAAAGCAGGTGGTCGCGCAGAACCTCCGGGTCGTTGATCTCGTTTTCCAGCTCAACAATATGGGCGCCAAGCTCTTCGATCTCGGTTTCCAGCGCTTTCAGGCGGGTGCGCACCTCGGCACGGCGGCGGCGCTGCTCCTTGCCATAGCCTGCCTTCTGGGGCTTATCCTCCTGCTTGGCGGGTTCCGGCTGTTTGGAAGTATCGCGGTCATGCAGCTTCTGGAAGTTCTGGTAGAAAGTTGCCTTGCCATCTTCCAGGTACAGGATCGGGCAGCCGAGGGTCTGCATCAGGTAGCGGTCATGGGTGACCAGCAGCAGGGTGCCCGTGTAGGCAGACAGCGCATCAGTCAGCGTTTCGCGCATGAAAATATCCAGGTGGTTGGTGGGTTCGTCCAAAAACATCAGGTTCGGGCGTTCCAGGGCCAGCTCCGCAAAGCGCAGGCAGGCCATCTCACCGCCGGAAAGGGTGGCGCAGTCCTTGAACACTTCCTCGCCGCGGTATCCGAACCTGGCCAGGTGGCTGCGCACTTCCAGCTCGGTAAAGCGGGGGTACTGGTTCCAGATGGCATCGATCACGCGGCCTGCGCGGCGGGCCTGCTGCTGCACAAAGATGCCGGGCTTGGCACCGGTGCCAAGCCGCACCATACCGCCGGAGGGGCGGCGCTTACCGTCCAATACCTGCAGCAGGGTGGATTTACCGGTGCCGTTGGGGCCCGCAATAATCAGCTTGTCCCCACGGTGGACAACATAATCCAGTGTTTCCAACAGGGTGCGTTCCCCAATGCGGATAGTTAAGCCTTTCATGATGACCAACTCATCATACGGCTCAATATCATACTCAAAGCGGAAATTCAGCTGGTGGGCTTCCGCCTGGGGTGCTTCGGTGATTTCCAGCTTTTCCAGCTGTTTGCGGCGGCTCTGGGCCATTTTGGTGGTGGAAGCGCGCACCAGGTTGCGGTCAATATAATCCTGCAGCTTGGCCGCCTTTTCCACATCGGCATCATGCTGTTTTTGCAGGCGCTCGTCCGCTGCTTCGCGCTGGGGCAGGTAGGCAGAGTAGTTGCCGCGGTAGGTGGTGATGGTTTTGCCGCGCAGCTCCCAGATACGGGTACAGACAGAATCCAGGAAGTAGCGGTCATGGCTGACCACCAGCACTGCGCCGCGGTAGGCTTTCAGATAGTTTTCCAGCCAGTCCATCGTTTCCAGATCCAAATGGTTGGTGGGTTCGTCCAGAATCAGAATGTCCGGGCGTTCCAACAGCAAGCGAGCCAAGCGCAGGCGGGTCTGCTCGCCGCCGGAAAGCACCCCGGCCTTTTTCTTCCAGGTATCTGCCGGGAAGCCCATGCCGTTGAGCACCTTTTTGATCTGGGTATCCATATTATAGGCATCCATGGCATCGATCACTGCGTTGCAGGCTGTGATCTTATCCGTAATAGCCGTGTTGTGGAGGTCAGCTGCCAGCTGCTTTTGCAGGGTCTCCAGCTCCGCCATGGCGTCAAGCGCAGGCTGGAACGCAAGGCGCATGGTTTCGTAAACGTCTTTCTCCGGGTCAAGATGCCCCGTCTGTTCCAGGTAGCCGCAGGTTGCCCCCGCCGCAAAAGCAGCGTCACCGGCATCGGGCAGGCTTTCGCCGCACAGCACACGCAGGAGCGTGGTTTTGCCGGTGCCGTTTGCACCAATAATACCAATGCGGTCGCCGCGTTCCACACTGGCTGTTACATGTTTTAAGACCTCGTGCTCGCCAAAGCTTTTGCCAAGGTCCTGCAGTTCGATCAGCATAATTTCACACCTTATCGTATCCCTGGCCACCAGGGTGTATCAGAAAAGTCGAAAATATCGTCTATGGCAACACCGCACAATTCCCGCCTTACGGCTTAAGCACCGCTCCGGCGGCTGCGGCACGGCATCTGCGTTGCC
>ENA-USUG01002267-USUG01002267.1-human-gut-metagenome-genome-assembly--contig:-NODE-2267-length-29489-cov-42.969604_pt1 | contig 29489 bp, 27 predicted proteins | sample MGYA00250059_ERZ773394 | MGnify/ENA primary metagenome ERZ773394 (study PRJEB29103, sample SAMN06111957) | human gut metagenome | biome: human gut; feature: ankylosing spondylitis patient; material... | reverse complement strand
TTTCCAACACGAAAATAGGTTCCGTTACAAGTTTTTCGATATTGTTCAATTTTCAAGGTCCTGTGCGCCTCAGCCTTGCGGCTGACAGCTTGTTTATTTTATCACTTTCGTGATAAGTTGTCAAGCACTTTTTTGAAGTTTTTTTGAAGTTCTTGTCAAACTTTCTTATTTCTTCGCGTTTGGACGTTCGTTTTGAAGTGTTTCATTCTGTCGGACGTCCGCCTGACAGTAACGTATTTTAGCACAGGGTCCGGTAAAAAGCAAGACTTTTTTCAATATTTTTTGCGTAAAATCCTGCTTTTGACTTTTTGTCCAGTTTTTTCTTTCACTTTTGACATTTCTGCGCTCATTCTTCCAAAAGACGTCTGCGCAGCAGAACTAAAATCTTACGCTCCCGCCGGGAGATCTGTACCTGGGTGGTATGCAGCACCTTTGCGGTCTCGCTCTGGGTACGGTTGCCGTAGAACCGCAGCTGGATCAGCTGACGGTCCTGCTCTGGGAGCGCGCGGAGCACCTCTTCCAGACTGATGCGATCCGCCAGTGCTTCCTCCGGGGATTCCACCGGGATATCCAGTTGATGTTCCGCATCCTCCCGGCCCTCCGGGGTCAGGCTCATGGCGGGCTGTGCCGCCTGGATGGCCATGGCCACATTCTCCACGCTCTCCCCCAGCTGCTCTGCCAGCTGGGAGAGGGTGGGCTCGGTGCCGCACAGCTTCATGGTGTGTTCCCGCGCTGCCTGCACCCGCATGCCCAGCTCTTTCAGAGAGCGGCTTACCTTGACGGTGCCGCCCTCCCGGAACAGCTTTTTGATCTCGCCCAGGATGACCGGCACGGCATAAGTGGAAAAGCACACGCCGCGCTCCGGGTCGAAGTTGTCGCAGGCTTTGACCAGCCCCATACAGCCCGCACCGTAAAGGTCATCGTACTCGATGCCCCGTCCGCGGAACCGCCCGGCGCAGGCATGCACCAGCCCCAGATTCTGTGTGATGAATGCTTCCCGCCGGGTCTTGTCCGATACCATACGCCTTGTCCGCCTTTCTTTTTATGTAGACGCGCGGGCAGACAGCCGCTTGATCAGCACCACTTTGGTACCCTTACCCGGCCGTGAGGTGACTTTGACCCGGTCCATGAAGCTTTGCATCACGGCAAAGCCCAGCCCGGAGCGCTCCTCCGGGTTGCCGGTGGTGAACAGCGGTTCCATGGCCTGTGGGACATCCGGGATGCCTACCCCCTTGTCCGTAACCGTGATGTGCACCTCCCGCTCCGGATAGACTGCCACGCAGAGGGTCACCGGGCCGATGCGGTCCGGGTAGGCGTGCACGATGCAGTTGGTCACCGCTTCGGACACGGCGGTCTTGAGGTCTGCCAGCTGGGACACCGTGGGGTCGTACCGGGCCAGAAAGGCCGCCACGACGCTGCGGGCGTAGGCTTCGTTGATGCTGAGGGAATCAAACTGGATCTTTGTGGTGTTTTCCGCTTTCATGGGTCATTCCTCCGTTTTGGATGCATCTGTGCACCGGATGCCGGCCAGCTGCAGCACCCGGCGCAGCTGTGCGGGCGCGTGCTGGATCTGCAGGGTGGTGCCGAGGGTGCGGGCGCTGCGCTGCCGCCCCAGGATCAGCCCGATGCCGGACGAGTCCATAAAGCCTACCCCGCCGAAATCCAACACAAGGGTCTGCGGAGTGCGGCTGACCAGCGCATCGTCCAGCTGGATGCGCAGGCTCTGGGCCGCATCGTGGTCCACCTCGCCGGAAAGATACGCATACAGGACCTCGCCTGCTGCGCTGAAACGTACCGCTGCCATTGCCTTGTCCATCTCCTTTGTTCATAAAAAAATCCCGTACACATAGTTTCAGTGTACGGGATCTTCGCATGATTTTTTAGGGAAGGGTGTCGCTCAGCTGTTTTCCAGCAGGGCGGCGGCTTCCAGCGCGGCGGCTTCGCTGCCGCAGACCAGCAGACCGCGGCGGGTGTTGGCGTGGGCCAGCTCCACCGCTTCGGCCAGGGTCGCGCAGAGCTCGGCGTCAAAGTGGAACTTTGCCTTCTCGGTCAGGCGCTCGGTCATGGCATCGTCGCCGCCGGTGGGGGTGACGAGGTAGACCTTATCAAAGGGGTTGTCGCTCATGCCGGGCATGGTGGACTTGTCCTTTTTCTGCTCCTCCGGGGTCAGGCCGGTCTCCAGTGCGGAGAAGAAGGCTTCGGCGCCCTCTTCCTCGGCCAGGCCGATGATAGCGCTCATATGGCGCACCTTGGCCATGTTGAGCACGTGCAGCAGCGCAGAGGCCTGCTGCGGGGTGCGGCAGGCGTCCAGAATGACCAGCGGGCGCTGGGAGATGACCCGGATGCTGCTGCGGTTTTCCACCGCTGCCAGACCGTCCAGAATGGCCTCGTCCGGGATGTCGAAGCCCTTGCGGCAGAGTGCCAGCGCCAGCTCCACCGCCATGGCGGCGTTCCCGGCCGCATGACGGCCCAGGAAGGCCAGCGGCACCGTGTAGCCGCCGTAGTCCACCTTGCTGGCAAACTTTTCCGCTTCCAGGAAGGTGATGTCCTCCGGGTCCGGCACCACAAGCTCACAGTCGCACTTGCCTGCGGCCACGATGAGCTCGCTGAGCACCGCTTTGGGCTGCTCCGGTGCGGTGACGCAGATGGAGCCCTTGCGCATGACCCCGGCCGCCAGTGCGGCCAGACGCTCCACCGAGCGGCTGACGCCGTCGGGGCCCACAGAGGTGACGGCGCACACCGGCATCTGGGGCAGAGCCGAAGCCAGACCTGCGTCCGGCAGCTCCACCACAGCCAATGCACAGCCGGCCTCGCCAAAGGCATAGGCGGCCGCTGCCAGCTCTGCGGCGTCCTGCGGCAGGGGCTCCGCCGCTGCCTGTGCCTCTGCGGCCAGGCAGAGCAGACCCTCGTCCACCGGGGCACCGTCCACACGGACGCGGACCGACAGCGGCTCACAACCGGCATGGTACAGACCGGCATGGATGCCGGCCGCACGCAGGGTGGCTGCCAGCAGGGCCGCCACGGTGGTCTTGCCCGCCGTACCGGCCACGCCCACGAACTGCACCTTCTGCGCAGAAGCCGGCAGGGCTGCGCGCAGCTGGTCGGTGGAGGCAAAGCCGTCCGGCAGGGCCTCGAAGTAAGAATTTGCCTGTTCGATGGTCATTGGTTACTCCTTGTTACAACGATGGAACAGCATCCGGCACAGGGCCATAAAGACCAGTGCGATCAGGATGCCGGCCAGCACACCGGCCGAGTCCAGCCAGACGTCGGTGACCTGACTGCTGCGGCCCGGGGAATAGATCTGGATCGTCTCGTCGGCCATGGCCGTGAGCACACCGCCCAGCATGGGCACGCTGATGTGCCGGACATACCGCCGGGTGTACACCCGCATGCAGAGCATGAGCAGAAAGCCCTCCAGCGTATACTCGCAGAAGTGGGCCATCTTGCGCACGATGTGCATGGTAAGGCGCTGGGCAAGGGCCGGATGGCCCAGACGGCGCAGAACCGCCTGCAGCAGAGTGAGCACCCGACCGCTGGACACCGTAGACACCGAGGCGATCTTCATGGAATTGGAAAAGATGAACGCAATGCAGCCGATGAGGGCCAGCGTAAACACCACCCGCCCGGCGATCAGCCACGGAGACGGGTGCTGTTCCTTTTTGATCGAATTGCTCACAGCATTAACCCAGAGCCTGGATGCTCTGCTCGATGTTGGCCAGCTTGTCCTGGCTCTTGGCGTACTTGGCGCGGATATCCTCCACCAGAGCCGCCGGGGCACGCTCCACGAACTTGGGGTTGTTCAGCTGGTTGCCGAACATGGCCAGTTCCTTTTCGGCCTTGGCCTTTTCCTTGTTCAGGCGGGCCAGCTCCTTGTCGCGGTCGATCAGCTCCATCATGGGGATGAAGCCGCGGGCGGCGTGGGTGGACACCTGCACCATGCCGTCGGTGCTGCCCTCGTACTTCTCGGTAAAGGTCACGTCGGTGGCAAAGGCAAACTTTGCCAGATAGACCTGTGCGTTCCGGAACGGGGCAGCGTCGGCGGTCTCGATGATCATGCTGGTCTTTTTGGCCGGGTGGACGTTCATCTCGGTGCGCATGGTACGCACGGCCTTGATGTAGTCCATCACCTTTTCAAAGGCTTCCTCCTCGGCTGCCCAGTTGTGAGCCTCGTCGAAGGTGGGCCAGCTCTGGATCATGATGCTCTCGCCGGAGCCGGGCAGGGCCTGATACAGCTCCTCGGTGATGAAGGGCATGAAGGGATGCAGCAGCTTGAGGGCCTTGTCCAGCACATACACCAGCACACGGCGGGCAGTGTCGGCCTGCTCGGCATCGCCGGAGTTCAGGCGGGGCTTTGCGATCTCGATGAACCAGTCACAGTAGACATCCCAGATAAAGCTGTTGATCTTGGCAGCGGCCAGACCCATCTCGTAGTGGTCGAGGTTGTCGGTCATGGCACCGGCCACCTGATTCAGCTTGGTCAGCACCCACTTGTCGCTCATGTCCAGCTTGTCCTCGCTGGGCAGGCCCGGCTCAAAGTCCTCGGGCAGGTTCATCAGCACAAAGCGGGTGGCGTTCCACAGCTTATTGGCAAAGTTGCGGGCAGCCTCCACCTTCTTTTCGATATAGCGCATGTCGTTGCCGGGGGTGGAACCATCCACCAGCATGAAGCGCAGGGCGTCGGCACCATACTGAGCAATGACTTCCAGCGGGTCGATGCCGTTGCCCAGGCTCTTGGACATCTTGCGGCCCTGGCTGTCGCGGACGATGCCGTGGATGCACACGGTGCTGAAGGGTGCCTTGCCGGTGTAAGCAAGACCGGAGAAGATCATGCGGCTGACCCAGAAGCCGATGATATCGTAGCCGGTGACGAGGGTGTTGGTGGGGTAGAAATACTTCAGGTCTGCGCTGTCCTCGTTGGGCCAGCCCAGGGTGCTGAAGGGCCACAGGGCCGAGCTGAACCAGGTGTCCAGCGTGTCGGGGTCCTGGGTGAGCTTGCTGCCGCCGCACTTGGGGCAGGTGCAGGGTGCGGTCTTGGCCACGACGGTCTCGCCGCAGTCATCGCAGTACCAGGCCGGGATCTGATGGCCCCACCACAGCTGACGGCTGATGCACCAGTCACGGGTGCCCTTCATCCAGTTCATATAGTTCTTGGTGAAGCGCTCGGGCACGAACTTGATCTCGCCCTTTTCCACGCTCTCGATGGCAGGCTTTGCCAGCGGCTCCATCTTCACGAACCACTGCTTGGACACCATGGGCTCGATGGTGGAGTGGCAGCGGTAGCAGGTGCCGACTTCGTGCTTCAGGGGCTCGATCTCCTTCAGGAAGCCGCCCTCTTTCAGGTCGGCCAGGATGGCCTTGCGGGCCTCCAGGGTGGTCATACCGGCATACTTGCCGCAGTCCAGCACTTCGGGCTCGTTGATGGTGTTTTTGCCGGAGGCGAACAGGGCATCGGCGGCAGCCTTGTCGGCGGCACCGGTCATGTGGCCGTCGTAGGTGAACACGCGCACGATGGGCAGGTCATGGCGCAGGCCGACCTCAAAGTCGTTGGGGTCGTGGGCCGGGGTGATCTTCACGACACCGGTGCCCTTGGTCATGTCGGCGTGCTCGTCGCAGACGATGGGGATCTCCTTGTTCAGCAGGGGCAGCACCACATGGCAGCCGTGGAGATGGGCGTACCGGGGGTCCTCGCCGTTGATGGCCACAGCGGTATCGCCCAGCATGGTCTCCGGGCGGGTGGTGGCCAGCTCCAGCATCTCGCCGGTCTCCTTCACCGGGTACAGCAGGTGCCAGAAGCTGCCGTCCTTCTCCTCGTACTCCACCTCAGCATCCGAAATGGAGGTGTTGCAGTGCGGGCACCAGTTGACCATGCGGTTGCCGCGGTAGATCAGGCCCTGGTCGTACAGCCGCACGAACACTTCCTTGACGGCCTCGGAGCAGCCCTCGTCCATAGTGAAGCGCTCACGGTCCCAGTCGCAGCTGCTGCCCAGCTTTTTCAGCTGGCTGACGATGCGGTTGCCGTACTTGGTCTTCCAGGCCCAGGCACGCTCCAGGAAGCCGTCGCGGCCCACCATCTCCTTGGTCAGGCCCTCCTGACGCATGGCCTCCACCACCTTGGCTTCGGTAGCAATGGAAGCGTGGTCGGTGCCGGGCACCCACAGGGCGGCATAGCCCTGCATCCGCTTGGTGCGGATCAGGATGTCCTGCATGGTGTTGTCCACGGCGTGGCCCATGTGCAGCTGGCCGGTGACGTTCGGAGGGGGCATAACGATGGTGTAGGGTTTCTTGTCGGGGTCGGCCTTCGTGTGGAAGTAGCCGCCGTCCAGCCAGAACTGGTAGATGCGGTCTTCCACCTGGCTGGGATCGTACTGTTTTGCGAGTTCTTTCATGGTGTCCTCCCAAAATTGTGATGAAGTGGGACGCAAAAAGCCGCCCCACGGAACGTTCCATGGGACGGCTTGTAAAAACATAACCGCGGTACCACCCAAATTGCACGGGAATGCTTCCCGTGCCGCTTGTTGTCCCGATAACGTGGGACCGGCCCGAGAGCGGCTACCCTTCCAGCTCACCGCTCCTGCTCAAAAGCGACAGCACACCGCACGGCCGTACCGGATTCGCAGCAGGGCTCCGGCTCTCTGAACGGCAAAAACAGCGCGCACTCTTTCTCATTGCATTTATAGAAAGAATATAGCGTTTTTTGTGCGATTTGTCAATCCTTTATTACTTCTTCCTTCAGGCGGGCGATGAGCCGCTCCATCAGGGCCACCCGGTTGAAGGGGGTCATCAGGTAAAATCCATCCGCATAGGGCAGAGCCGCTTTTGCCGCCTGCACCGAGATCTCGATGCCCAGTTCTTCCCCGGCGGCACGGTCCAGCCCGGCAAAGCGGTCGATGATGGCGGCGTCCACATGGATGCCGTTGACCTCGTTTTCCATAAAGATGGCGTTGCGCTGGCTCACCACCGGCAGGATGCCGGCCAGGATCTTTGCCTCCGGGCCAAGGGTCTGCCGGGCCTGCTGCAGGTTCTGCACGGCCTGCTCCGACAGCACCGGCTGGGTGAGGAAGCCGGTCATGCCGTTTTCCAGCTTTTCCACGGCGCGGCGCAGCTCCACGTCAAAGTTGCGGGCATTCAGGTTCAGCGCGCCGAACACGGTCAGGGGCGAGGGCATCTCCCGGCCCTCCCCGGCCAGCGACACGATGTATTGGGCCAGCTTGCGGGAGTTGAACTGATACACGCTCTTCACCTCGTCCCGCTCGGCGGAGGGGATGGGGTCGCCGGTGATGGCCAGCACCTCCCGCACGCCCTCGGCGTACAGGCCCAGCAGCAATGCCTTGGTGGCGTTCAGGTTGCGGTCGCGGCAGGTCATGTGGGGCAGGGTGGGCAGGCCCAGCTCCCGGTGCACCCGACAGGCCACCAGCGAGGAATCCATGCGCGCCCGTGCGATGGGGCAGTCGGCCACGGTCATCAGGTCGGTGCCGGCAGCCTGCAGGCGGCGCGCCCCTTCCAGATAGGCGGTCAGGTCGGCGTCCTTGGGGGAGTCCAGCTCCACGGCGATCACCTTTTTGCCGGATCGCAGCTTGCGCAGGAAGGCGTCATCGGTTTCCACTTCCGGACGGGAAACGGTGGAAATCTGTGCCGCCGGGACGATGGGCAGCCCCTCTGGCAGGGCATCCAATGCCTTGCGCAGGGCCGCGATGTGGGCCGGGGTGGTGCCGCAGCAGCCGCCCAGGATGCGCACCCCCTCAGCGGCCAGCCGGGCCAGCTCGGAGGCAAAATAGTCCGGCTTGCCCCGGTACTGCACCTGGGTGCGGGTGACCACCGGATAGCCCGCGTTGGGCATGACCGACAGTGGGATGCCCACCTGTCCCAGCTGCTGCACCAGCGTGCGCATGGCACCCGGTGCCGACACACAGTTCAGGCCCGCGGCATCCACAAGGCCGCTGTCCGCCATGCGGCGCACCAGCGCCCGGCAGTGCTGACCCTCGCGGGTGTAGCCGTCCGGCAGCACCGCAAAGGACACCTGCACAAAGGCATCCGGCACCGTCTCACGCAGAGCACGCACGGCGTCCAGAACACCGGCATCGCTGCTCAGGGTCTCAAACAGGTAGTTCTTTGCCCCCAGGGCGACAAACCGCCGCACCACCGCCGTGTACACCTGGGCTGCCGACAGGCCCTCGGTGTCCGGGGCGGGGCCAAGGTCGGCAAACACGGCGACGTCCGTCCCGGCCGCTGCCTCTGCGGCCAGCTTCCAGCCTGCGTCGGCCAGTGCCTCCCACTCCGGGTCCTGAGCCGCCGCCATGCGGGGCAGGCCGAAGGTATTCGTCTTGATGGCATCGGCTCCCACCGCCAGATAGGCGCGGTGGACCGCCCGGATGCCCTCCGGGTCCAACCGGTTTGCCTGCTCACATTCCCGGCCGGGGGCTCCTTTATAATAGGTGCCCATGCCGCCGTCGAACAGCAGCGGGCGTTTTTTCAGCAGCGTGCGTACATCGCTCATGGTGGTGGTTCTCCTTTTCCTACAAAAGCACTTGGCTTTCAGTTTAATGCAGAACGGGCGTCCGGTCAAGGGTTTTCTGCCCCGGCCGCTTGCAGGAACGCCGTTTTTGTGCTATCCTATGCATACTTTATGGAATGAGGGAGGGATGTGCCATGCGCCATGCCGGCACACAAGACATCGAAACGCCGCGGCTGCTCCTGCGCCGCCTGCTGCCGGAGGATGCACCGCAGATGTACGCCAACTGGGCCAGCGACCCGGAGGTGACCCGCTATCTGCGCTGGGAGCCCCACAAAAGCCCCGCCGAAACGCGGGAGCTGCTGGCCGCGTGGGCACTGCTCTACCCCAACCCGGACTATTACCAGTGGGCCATGGTGGAAAAGGCCACCGGACAGGTGTTCGGCTCCATCAGCCTGTACAATTCCCTGCCGGGGGAGCCTCAGCAAAAGACTGAGTGGCCGGGGCTGGACCTGACCGACGGCGTCTGGGAGCCGGGCTACTGCATCGGCCGGAAGTGGTGGAACAAAGGCTTCACCACCGAGGCTCTCCGCGCCGTCGTGGCGTACTGGTTCACCCGCACGGACAGCAGCTGGCTGGCCTGCGGCCATGCCGCCGCCAACCCCGCCAGCGGCCGGGTGATGGAAAAAGCAGGCTTTGTGTACCACCACAACACGGTCTACCACAAATTCGACGGCACCCCGGTGGAATGCCGGAGCTATCTGCTGACGAGAAAAGCATTTGAGACAGCATAACTCCCCCAGTCATCGCTGCGCGATGCCAGCCCCCTTGGAGATGGGGCCTTTGGCGAAACCGGAACGTTTTCCCCTCTGTCAAAAGGCTCCCTCCCTGAGGGAGCTGGCGAGGAGCAGAGCGACGAGACGGAAGGAGTTTCCAAACAGAAAGGACTTATTTTGAGCGAACTTTACAATATTCTGACCGAGACCCCGCCCACCAAAGTGGTGCTGCTGGCGCTGGACCAGGGCCTGTGGGACTGTGAGCGCAGTCTGGCCGAGCTGGCCGCCCTGTGCGAGGCCAACCATATGGAAGCCGTGGCGCAGATCAGCCAGAAGCGCCAGACCCCGGAGACCGGCATCGTGCTGGGCAGCGGTAAGCTGGAGGAAGCCAGCCTTGCCGCGCAGGAGCTGGGGGCAGAATGCGCCGTGTTTGACGGCGAGCTGACCGGCAGCCAGATCCGCAACATCTCCACCGCGCTGGGCGGGCTGGAGGTCATCGACCGCACCATGCTGATCCTGGAGATCTTCCGCAGCCGTGCGGTGACCAACGAGGGCAAACTGCAGACCGAACTGGCCCTGCTGCGCTACCGCCTGCCCCGTCTGCAGGGCATGGGCGAGGCCCTGAGCCGTCAGGGCGGCGGCGGTGGCGGCGGCGGCGGTGCCCGCCGCGGTGCCGGTGAGACCAAGCTGGAACTGGACCGCCGCCATGTGCACGCCCGCATCGACGCGCTGGCCGAGAAGCTGGCCGAGATGGAAAAGCGCCGGGGCGAAAGCCGCAAGGCCCGCGCCAAGACCGGCATGCCGGTGGTGAGCCTGGTGGGCTACACCAACGTGGGCAAGTCCAGCCTGATGAACGCCCTGTGCGGCCCCAGTGTGGCCGAAGCCGACATGCTGTTTGCCACCCTGGACCCCACCAGCCGCAAACTGGTGCTGCCCAGCGGCATGGCCGTGCTGCTGGTGGACACGGTCGGTTTCGTGTCCCGCCTGCCCCACAATCTGGTGGAGGCCTTCAAGTCCACGCTGGAAGAAGCCGCCTGGTCGGACGTCATCATCCGGGTGGCGGATGCCGGGGATGAGCAGCGCGAGGAACAGCTGGCCGTGACCGACGAGGTGCTGGACGGGCTGGACTGCACGGACATCCCCCGCCTGACCGTGTACAACAAGTGCGACAAGCCCAACACCCTGTCCTTTGACCCGGACATCCTGCTCACCAGCGCAAAGACCGGCTATGGGCTGGACACCCTGCTGCAGAAGCTGGACGAGCTGCTGAGCGACCGGGTGCACACCATCCGGGTGCTGCTGCCCTACGACAAGCTGGGCCTTGCCGCCCCCATGCGGGAGCGTGGCAGCGTGCTGGTGGAAGAATACCGGGAAGATGGCCTGTATCTGGAGGGCATCGTCAAGACCGAGGATCTGCACTGCTTTGAAGGGTACCTCGTGTAAAAAATAAAAAAGCCCCAACAAACACAAAAACCCGCCTGGCAGCGGGTTTTTGTGTATAGAGGGGTGGGAAAGTATATAAAGTGGTGAATCTCAATTTCACAGCAGGCCTTTGTGCGGGGCGCTGCCTTGCATGATGTATTATACGCGTTTTTTCTTTCTTGTCAAACCAATTTTTTTCATTTTACTTTAAAATTATGCTTTACTTTTCCCGCAAAACTTTATATAATTAACGCAAAGCGAAGCAAAAGCAAGGTTTTTCAACCTTTGTGCGTTTGCGACAACAATAAAACTTTACTTTCAGAAAATTTTATACAATCCAACATATTTCAAAGGAGCATCTCCCATGGACGATCTGGATCGAAAAATTCTTTCCCTGCTGGCCAAAAACGCCCGCATGCCGGTCAAGGAGATCGCCGAGCAGGTCTCGCTGACCAGCCCGGCCGTGTCCAGCCGCATCCACAAACTGGAGACGGACGGCATCATCAGCGGCTACACCGTCACCCTGAACCGCCCGGCCGACCGCGTGTATGTGGACGCCCTCATCAGCCTGTCGGTGGCCCCCTCCAAGCAGGACGCCTTTCTGGAGCTACTGCAGAACAGCAAGGAAGTGCTGCAGTGCTACCATGTCACCGGTGCCTATACCTTCCTGGTCAAGGTGAGCTGCGGCAGCATGCCCCAGCTGGAACACCTGATCCTGCAGTTCCAGAAGCTGGGCACCACCAGCACCCAGATCATCCTTTCCACCCCGGTGAATCACGGCGAGCTGGATGCGCTGATGCTGTGAGCCGTTCATAAAATTGTTAGGGTTTTCCTGCAATTCTCCGCGCGTCTGGTTCGTATATGGTATACCAGCCGCAAAACAGCGCACACTAGCCGTGCACTGCGGCGCAGCTCCGCCACACGAAGCACTGGATACGAAAGGACTACACGACTATGAAACGACTCATCGCCGCCCTGCTGGCAGGGCTGACCCTGTTTGCCCTTGTGGGCTGCTCCGCCGGCAGCAAGGCCGACTCCGCCGCCCCGAAGGATTATTCCCAGATCCTCCACGATGCCCGCACCGACGAGGAAAACGAATACGATATGATCTTCACCAAAGGCGAGGACGGCAAGTTCACCGCCATCGACGGCTACAGCGCCGAGTACGAGGCCGGCCAGCTGGACGACGAGGTGCGCAATCTGATGATGCCCCTGCTGAATCTGGAAGATGACATGTACACCGACCTTGCCGCCTCCGTCTCCTCCATGATGGTACGCAGCTATGCCGTGGCCATCGTCAAGCCCGCCGAGGGCAAGACCGACGCCGTGAAGAGCGCACTGGAAGCCTATGTGACCAGCGAACAGCAGTCCATGGAGCACTATCTGGAAGATCAGTACCAGATCGCCAAGGCCGCCACCGTCACCGTGGCCCCCACCGGCGAAGTCATCCTGGTGTGTGCCGAGAACCACGACACCCTGCTGACTAACATCGAAAAGGCACTGGCCGCATAAATTCCCTGCCATTTTACCGCACTCCGTTCGGGGTGCGGTTTCTTTTTGCCCGCAGTTGTGCTATACTGTTCCGGTAATCGTGCAGTTTTACAGGAGTAACCTTTATGTATAAAGCAACCATCGTCATCCCCAACATCAACGGCAAGGGCTGGCTCAAAGACTCCATCGAGTCGGTCTACGCCCAGACCGAGCAGAACTTCCAGCTCATCGTGGTGGACAACGGCTCCACCGACGAAAGTCTGGAACAGGCCCGCAGCTACTGCAGCCGGGCCAACTTCACCCTGATCGAAAACGGCACCAACACCGGCTTTTCCCACGCGGTGAATCAGGGCATCGCCATGGCCGAGAGCGAGTATGTGGTGCTGTTCAACAACGACGCCTTTGCGGAGCCCCAGTGGCTGGCCGAGCTCATCCGCACCGCTGAAACCGACCCCAAGATCTTTGCGGTGCAGAGCCTGATGATCCGCCACTTTGACCGGGAGCTGGCCGATGACGCCGGGGACTATGTGACCTGGATGGGCTTTGCCTGCAAGACCGGCGACGGCCGCCGTGTCAGCCGCTACACCAAACAAAAGCGTATCTTCTCGGCCTGCGGCGGGGCTGCGCTGTACCGCAAACGCATTCTGGACGAGATCGGCACCTTTGACGAAAACTTCTTTGCCTACTTTGAGGATGTGGACCTGAGCTGGCGTGCCAACAACGCAGGTTACAAAAACGTGCTCTGTCCCACGGCAAAGTGCTACCACATCTGCGGAGCCAGCACCGGTGCCGTGCGGTACAACGCCTTCAAGAGCCAGCAGAGCGGCCGCAACAGCATTCTGCTGCCCCTCAAGAACGAGCCGCTGCTCATGCTGGTGCTCAACTTCATCCCGCTGGCCGTAGGCTACCTGCTCAAGTGCTACAAGTTCCACAAGCAGGGCTTTGGCGAGGCGTGGGACAAGGGCATGCACGAGGCCTTTGCCCTGCTGAAAGGGGGCAGGCTGGGCAAGCGCCCCTTCCGCTGGCGTGACCTGCCCCACTACCTCCTCATGGAACTGTGGATGATCTGGAACATGGTGCCCTACCTGTGGTACCGTCTGGTGGTCGTGCGGTTCGATTTAAAGTAACTCCTTCCTCAAAAAAACACACCCGGCTGTGATGTTTCACAGTCGGGTGTTCGTTTTTACAGGTATTATGCAGCCGTGCTGGAAGCGCCGTTATCGGCGGCATCTGCTTCGGCGGCGGTGCTGTCAGCAGCCGGCTCGTCCAGGCTCTGGGTGTCCGGCTCGGCAGCTGCGTCCGAAGCAGCATCGGAAGCCGCCTCCGAGGAACCGGCGGTGGCCAGGATGGCATCCTGCACATCGCTTTCGGCCATGGGCTGCGGCTGGCTGGCGGCCTCGGTGCTCGCCGTGCTGTCGGGCTTGGTCTCGCTCTCGGTCAGGCCGGTGAGATACCAGCTGCCGCTCTGGCGCTGGAACAGGTAATCCATATACTTGGTGGGCGTGTCCGAGGACTGGTTGATGATGCTGTCATCGGTGCTGGAGGTGGGAATATAGCCCACGGTGACGTGCAGCTGGCCGCTGCGCTTGAACAGCCGGGTGACCACGGCGCGGTAATAGCCCACCGTACCGGTGACCGGGATCTTGTAGCACTGGCTGCTCTCGTCAAACTCGATGGTCATATCTTCCATCTCGAAGCTGCGGTGGGTCAGCTTGAAGCTGGGGCCCACCAGCCGGGCCAGATAGGCGTCCACTTCCACCGAGGGCAGCAGCAGCTGTTCGGTGTCGGGGTCGGTGTTGTAGTTGTCGAAGCCGCCCTGCGTCTCCTGGATGTTGTAGATGCAGCCCCACACGGCAGCTTCCCGCAGGGTCAGGTCGTCGATGTTCTCGATGCCGTCAAAGGGCATGGGGTCAAACAGCACCAGACCCTCCAGCTTGTCCTCGTATTCCTGCTTCTGGGCGGTGTCGTCGAACAGGTTGGCCACCAGTCCCACACCGGCCCGCAGCACGGTCACAAACCCCACCAGAACCAGGATCGTGATCAGCAGGCCCAGCGCCTGCCGCCCCCGGCGGCGCTGCAGCCGGGCGTGTTCTTCCGGGGTGATATAATGTTTTGTCATGGTTTTTTATCTCCCAAGGTTTTATTGCTGACTTTCAGTATACCACAGGGCAGCGCAGAGTGCAAAACCCTGCCCATGGTTTTTTTGTGAAAACCCCACTGCGCGGTTACTCCCAGTCCTTCCACACATCGGGTTGGTAGCCCACGGTGGCCTTGCGGCCGTTGCGCACGATGGGGGTGCGCAGCAGCTGCTGGTTCTCAAACAGCTTATCCTCTTTCTGCCAGTCGATGAGCGCCTCCAGCAGTGCAAGGGTCTGCTTGTCCTTAGCGTTGGGGTTCACCATCTTTTCCCAGCCGCCCAGGGCGCGGGCCACATTGTCGAACTCGCCGCGGCTCATGCCCTTTTCCTTCAGGTCGATCATCTGGAATTTGATGCCCCGCTCCTTGAAATAGCGCTGGGCCTTTTTGGTATCAAAGCACTTTGTGGTGCCAAAAATCTGAATGTTCATCGGTCTCTGTCCTCCTGAGCTTCCATTATACCACAGCCGCCCGCAGGTGCCTAGCATATTTCGCACCAAAACCGCCCATACTGGCAGCAGACATCATCCGAAGGAGGCAGATTTTATGATCGCATTCGTTGACCCGGACCTGTGCATCGGCTGCACCCAGTGCGCCGGGCTGTGCCCCGCCGTATTCCACATGGAGGGCGTGCTGGCCGTGGCCGAGCCCGGCCCCATCCCGCCGGAGGAAGTGCCCCAGGCGGTGGACGCCGCCAACGCCTGCCCGGTAAGCGCCATCCGCACCGAGGCGTGAAAAAGAAGCCGTTCTGTCGGGGCTGCCCCCGGTGGAACGGCTTCTTTTCCTTCTCATTCTTTTGTGCTATACTATAGGATGTGAAATTATGGAACGGAGGACTGTATGCTATGCGCTTACTGGTCATTGACGGCAACAGCATTGCCAACCGCGCCTTTTTTGGCATCAAGCTGCTGACCACCAAGGACGGCCGCTATACCAATGCGATCTACGGCTTTTTGAATATCCTGCTCTCCCTGCTCAAGGAGTGCGAGCCCGACGAGGTGGCCGTGGCCTTTGACCTGAAGGCTCCCACCTTCCGCCACAAAATGTACGACGGCTACAAGGCCACCCGCCACGGCATGCCGGAGGAGCTGGCCCAGCAGATGCCGGTGCTCAAGGAGCTGCTGGCAGACCTGGGCTACCGCACCGTCACCGCCGAGGGCTGGGAGGCCGACGACATCCTGGGCACGCTGGCCGCTGCCTGCGCCGCCCGGCAGGATGACTGCTTCCTGGCCACCGGAGACCGCGACAGCCTGCAGCTGGTGAATGACACCACCACGGTACTGCTGGCCGCCACCGTGATGGGCCGCAGCAAGACCGTGACCATGGACGTGGACGCCATCCACGAAAAATACGGCATTGAGCCCAAACAGCTCATTGAGGTGAAAAGCCTGATGGGCGACACCTCCGACAACATCCCCGGCGTAAAGGGCATCGGCGAAAAGACCGCCCTGAGCCTGGTGCAGACCTTCGGCTCGCTGGAGGGCGTGTACGCCAACCTCGACGACAAGCGCATCAAGCCCAAGCAGCGGGAGCACCTCATGGAGGACAAGCCCATGGCCGAGCTGAGCCACACGCTGGGCACCATCCGCACCGATGCGCCCATCGACACGGCCGAGGGCAGCTACGCCGTGGGCGAGGGCAACAAGGCCGCCGCCGTGCGTCTGCTGCAGGAGCTGGAGATCCACTCGCTGATCCCGCGCTTCGGGCTGGACGGTGTGGCCCCGGAGGCCGCCCCGGAAGAGCAGTCCGTGGAGCTGCCGGAGGCAGAGCTTGCCGCCCTGCCCCTTGCCCCGTCCGGGCACTATCTGGTGGCCTCCCGCCCCGCCGTGATGGGCAAGCAGGGCACCCGCAACGTGATACTGCAGCCGGAGAGCTGGTACGCCGTGCAGGACACCACCGTCTACCCGTTGGAGGACGCCGACCTGCTCCGTCTGCTGGACAATGCCGACGTCACGCTGGATGTGTTCAATTCGGCTCCCCTGTACGCCAGAGCCATGGCCGCCGGCGGCTGGGGCAGCAGCATCCGGTGGGACGGCAAGCTGGCCGCCTACCTGCTGGATGCCTCGGCGTCCAAGTATCAGGTGGGAGAGCTGGTGCCCAGCTACAAGGCCGCTGCGGCCTTCACCTGCGCCGACTACCCGGACGCCGGACGTCTGGCCGACCTGTTTGCCAAAATGAAAGCCGAGATCACCGCCTGCGGCGAGGATGCCCTGTACAACGACATTGAGTTCCCGCTGGCGCAGGTGCTGGCGGACATGACCCGCATCGGCGTGCTGGTGGACCGGGACGGCATCGAGCAGTTTGGCGTGCGGATGCGCACCGAACTGGAACAGGTGCTGGCCCGCATCCACATGGAGACCGGCAGCACCAGCTTCAACCCCAACAGCCCCAAGCAGCTGGGCGAGATGCTGTTCGACACCATGGGCCTGCCCCATGGCAAAAAGACCCAGCGCGGCTGGTCCACCGACGCCGAAACGCTGGAGAGCCTGCGGGAGTACCCGCTGGTAGAGGACGTTTTGCAGTACCGCGCGTACCAGAAGCTGAACTCCACCTATGTGGAGGGCCTGCTCAAGGTCATCGGCGAAGATGGGCGCATCCACTCCACCTTCAACCAGACCGAGGCCCGCACCGGACGGCTCTCCTCCGACAACCCCAACCTGCAGAACATCCCCATCCGCACCGAGCTGGGCAGCCAGCTGCGGGCCTACTTCATCGCAAAGCCGGGCTGTGTGCTGGTGGACGCCGACTACAGCCAGATCGAGCTGCGCATCCTGGCCCACATCACCGGTGACGAACACATGCAGCAGGCCTTCCTGAACGGGGAGGATATCCACCGCAGCACCGCCGCCAAAATTTACGGCATCCCCCAGAGCGAGGTGACGCCCCGGCTGCGTTCCAGCGCCAAGGCCATCAACTTTGGCATCATGTACGGCAAGGGTGCCTACAGCCTGGCCAAGGACATCGGGGTGACCGTCAAGGAAGCAGACGCCTTCCTCAAGAACTATCTGGCCGCCTTCCCCAATGTGAGCGGTTATATGGACAAGACCATCGCCGACGCCAAGGCGAACGGCTATGTGTCCACCCTGTTCGGCCGCCGCCGGGCGCTGCCGGAGCTGGCAAGCTCCAACTTCAACGTGCGTTCCAGCGGTGAGCGCATGGCACGCAACACCCCCATTCAGGGCACGGCGGCCGATGTGATCAAGCTGGCCATGGTGCGGGTGTGGAAGCGCCTGCGGGACGAAAAAATGGAAAGCCGCCTGATCCTCACCGTCCACGACGAACTGATCGTGGAAGCCCCGGAAGCGGAAGCCGAAAAGGCTGCGCAGATCCTGCGGGAGGAGATGGAGGGCTGCGTGCAGTACGCCGTGCCCCTGAGCACCGATGTGCACGCAGGCAAAAACTGGCTGGAGGCCCATTGAACATGATCGTTTTAGGAATCGAATCCACCTGCGACGAGACCGCCGCAGCTCTGGTGGAGGACGGCCGGCATCTGCTGAGCAACGTCATCTCCACCAGCGTGAAAGAACAGGCGCTGTACGGCGGCGTGGTGCCGGAGATTGCCAGCCGCCGCCACTGTGAGTTCATCAGCGCCACCGTCAAAAAGGCCCTGCTGGACGCAGGCAAGACCATGGACGACGTGGACGCCGTGGCCGTCACCTTTGCGCCGGGCCTCATCGGCGCGGTGCTGGTGGGCGTGAACTTTGCCAAAGGGCTGGCCTACTCGGCGGGCAAGCCTCTGGTGCCGGTGCACCACCTGCGGGGCCACATCGCCGCGCTCTACCTGACCCACCCGGAGCTGAAGCCGCCGTTCCTCTGCCTGGTGGCCTCCGGCGGCCACAGCCACATCGTGGAAGTGCAGGACTACACCCACTACCACATTCTGGGCCACACGGTGGACGATGCCGCCGGAGAAGCCTTTGACAAGGTGGCCCGCACCCTGGGCCTGCCCTACCCCGGCGGGCCGAGTGTGGCCAACGCCGCCAAGACCGGCGACCCCAAGGCCTACCGCCTGCCGGTGCCCCATGTGGAGGGCAAGTACAACGTGAGCTTCTCCGGCCTGAAAACCGCCGTGCTCAACGAGGTGAACAAGGCCCAGATGAAGGGCGAAACGGTCAACGTGCCGGACCTTGCCGCCAGCTTTCAGGAGCGCATTGCGGGCATCCTGGCCGAAAAACTGCTGCTGGCCGCCGCCGACACCGGAGCAAAGCAGGTGTGCCTGGCGGGCGGTGTGGCCGCAAACGGCCGCCTGCGCCAACTGGTAAACGACGGTGCCCAGAAGCTGGGGGCCAAGGTCTACCTGCCGGAGCTGAAGTTCTGCGGCGACAACGGTGCCATGATCGCCGCACAGGGCTACTACCAGTACATCGCGGGCCACACCGCCGGGCTGGAACTCAACGGCCTGCCCACCCTGCCCATTGATTACGAATAAAAACCAAAAAAGACCCCTCTCAGGCGCTGCGTGCCAAACTCCTTCCGCCTCACTTTGTTCGGCACCTCCCTCTCAGAGGGAGGCTTTCGCGCGGCGATGAACCTTGCTGTAACACGATCAAGTTTCCCCTTCTGTCAAAGGTTCCCTCCTTGAGGGAGCTGGCACGGCGTGAGCCGTGACTGAGGGAGTTTTAGGAGGTACTCACCATGCCCGAAACCAATCCCATCCTGCAAAGCCTGTATGCCCGCAAGTCTGTGCGGGTGTTTGAAGAAAAAGCCATCCCGTCCGGAATGAAGCAGGCCATTCTGGAAGCTGCCGCGCAGGCCCCCTCTGCGGGTTGCCAGCAGCTGTACACCATTCTGGACATCACCGACCCGGCCCTGAAGGCCGCGCTGGCCGACAGCTGCGACCATCAGCCTTTCATTGCCAAGGCCCCGCTGGTGCTGGTGTTCTGCGCCGACTGCCGCAAGTGGTACGACGCCTACAAGGAAGCGGGCTGCACGCCCCGCACGCCGGGCGTGGGCGACCTGATGCTGGCTGTCACCGACACCGCCATTGCCGCCCAGAACGCCGTGGTGGCCGCCGAAAGTTTTGGCATCGGCTCGTGCTACATCGGCGATATCATGGAAAACTGCGACACCCAGCGCAGCCTGCTGCACCTGCCGGACTATGTGTTCCCAGCGGTGATGCTGGTGTTCGGCTGGCCCACCCAGCAGCAGAAGGACCGCCCGAAGCCCCAGCGCTGCGCCATGGAGCATATCGTGCACGAAAACGGCTACCGCACCATGGACGGTGCCGAGCTGCGCGACACCTTCGGCTACAAGGCCAGCACCTCCGGTTTTGATGCGTGGTGCACGGCCTTCCACAACCGCAAGTACGACTCCGGCTTTGCCCGCGAGATGAGCCGCTCGGTGGCGGAGTACTTAGAGCAGTACAAGTAACGCATAAAAAAGCAGGGAGCTTGTCCAGCCGGACAGGCTCCCTGTTCTTTTACTTGAAATATTCCTGTGCGCGCTGCGCGGCGTTGTTGATGCAGTCCCGCAGCTCATCCAGCGTATCGAACTTCTTGCTGGGGCTCAGGTAGGCGTGGAACTCCACCACCGGGTCGGTGCCGTACAGGTCACCGGAAAAGCCGGGGATGAAGGTCTCGCAGGTCACCTTGGTGGCGTCATCGTTCACGGTGGGGCGGCTGCCCAGACCGGTGGCCGAAGGATACCAGGTGCCGTTCACCAGCGTGCGGGTGATATAGATGCCGCTGCGGGGCATCTGGAAGCCCTGGGGGTACAGTTGGTTGATGGTGGGCACCCCCAGCGTGTGGCCCAGGCCCGCGCCGTGCTGCACCGCAAAGCGGATGGCGTAGGGCATGCCCAGCATGGCGTTGGCCGCCGGGATGTCGCCGCCCTCCAGCGCGGTACGGATGCGGGTGGAGGACACCGGCTTTTCCTCGAACTGTGCCATGGGCACCACCACCACTTCCACGCCCAGCGGAGCGCACAGCTTGCGCAGCAGCTCCGGCGTACCGGCGGCCTTGGCCCCGAAGGTGAAGTTCTCGCCGCAGAACAGGGCTTTTGCATGGCAGTTTTCCACGATGCTGCGTACGAACTGTTCCGGGCTGAGGCCCTTGATCTCCTCAAAGTCCGGCGTGAGGTAATACTCCACGCCCAGGCTGGCGATCAGCGCGTGCTTGTCCGCCGAGGACAGCAGGCGCTTGCCCTTCATTTTGTTGTCCACCGGCAGCCGGAAGGTAAACACCGCCGGGGCAGCCCCGTGGGCTCTGGCCCACTGCACCGCACCGTCGATGACGGCCCGGTGGCCGATGTGGATGCCGTCGAAGTAGCCCATGGCCACGGCGGTGCCCTGTGCGGGGTCTGCCAGCGGCAGCGGGACGAACTGTGAAATGATCTGCATGGGTATTGGTTTCCTTTTTCTTGTCAATTCCGTTCCACGAACAGTTTTTCCACCCGGAGCACGCCCCCGGTGATGTTGGCCAGCCCCAGGAACTGCCCGGCGGCATTGCGCACCCGGTAGCGGCCATCCGCTGCGGGGTAGCGGCTGGTGGGGCAGCCGTTGTACAGGTGCTGTTCCACCCAGGGCTCCACCACCAGCAGCGGCAGCGGGGTGAACACACTTTCCACCGGCAGCATCAGCGCTTCCAGGGCCGCAGGCCCCTGCTCTTTCGCCGCAAGGATCTCTTCCAGCGTGTGAGCGTCGGCCTCGGTGTACAGCCCGGCGCAGGTGCGCCGCAGGGCGCTCATGGTGCCCTTCTGGCCCAGTGCGTCGGCAATGTCCTCCAGCAGGGTGCGGATGTAGGTGCCCTTGGAGCAGGTCACCTCCAGCACATATTCGTTTTCGGCGGGGCTGCCGCCGTAGGTGATGCTGTAGATCTCGATGGGGCGGGCCTTGCGCTCCACGGTCTTGCCCTCGCGGGCCAGCTTGTAAAGGGGCTGGCCGCCCACCTTGACCGCCGAGTACATGGGCGGCACCTGCATCTGTTTGCCCACAAACTGTGGCAGCACGGCCTGCAGTTCCCGCTCCCCTGCCGTGACGGGGGCCGTTTCCAGCACCGTGCCGGTGATGTCGCCGGTGTCGGTGCGCTGGCCCAGCCGCAGCACGGCGCGGTAAGCCTTGTCATGGTCCAGCTGCAGGTCCACGGCCTTGCTGGCACCGCCGCAGAACACCGGCAGCACGCCGGTGGCCATGGGGTCCAGCGTGCCGCTGTGGCCCAGCTTGCGGGTGCCCAGCACGCCGCGCAGCTTTGCCACCACATCAAAACTGGTCCAGTCCATGGGCTTGTCCACGATCAGGATGCCCTGCATTTATGCGTCCTCCTGCGGTGCGTCCAGCTCGGCTTCCACCTCGGCCAGGATCGCATTCTTGGCGTTTTCCAGGTTGCCCAGCAGCTCGCATCCGGCAGCGCGGTTGTGGCCGCCGCCGCCCAGACGCCGCGCAATGGCGCAGGCGTCCACGCCCTTGGCGGTGCGCACGCTGATGCGGTAGCTGCCGCCGGGCTGCTGACGCAGGGTCAGGCCCACCTTCACGCCCTCGATGCTGATCGGCAGGCTGGTCAGCTCTTCCAGGTCTGCCGGGTCCACACTGGTCTGCTCGATCTCGTCCCGGGTGAGGTAGATCAGGGCGCAGCGGCCGTCCAGATAGTATTCCAGATGGTTGCGGGCGATGCGCTCGGCCTCCATGCGGGCCCGGGGCTTGGTGTCGAACAGCAGGGTGTTCAGCTCTTCCACATGGCAGCCCGCCTCGATGAGCTTTGCCGCCACAAGGTGGGTGTTGGCCGTGGTGGCCGAGAACCGGAAGCATCCGGTGTCGGTGGCCACGCCGGTGTACAGGCAGTCGGCAATGTGCGGGGTGATGTCCACCCCCATTTCCAGAATGACCCGGTACATCAGCTCTGCGGCTGCGGCCGCGGTGCTGTCCAGCAGGGTAAAGTCGGCATAGCCGCTGTTGCCCGCGTGGTGGTCGATGCACAGATCGACATGGCGGCTGTAGCGGGGCACGCCGTTGCCCTCGCCAAACAGCTGCAGCCCGGCCACGTCCACGGCAACCACCGTTTCCGGCTCGAACTCGCCCTTGAACAGGTGCGCATTGGTAAAGGCATAGCGGGCCGGGATCGTGTCGGAGCAGAGCACCGCTGCATTCTTGTCCAGAGTTTCCAGGGCATAATACAGGGCGCTGCCGCAGCCGATGGTATCACCGTCCGGGTTTTTGTGGCACAGGATCAAAATGTTGTCGGCAGACTTCAGGCGCTGGGCCATCTGCTGCACACTCAACGGTTCCGTCATCCGATGTTCCATCCTTTCCGCAAGGCTGTAAAGTGTGTTTTACTCCTCGGTCTCCCCGGCTTCGGGCTGTGCCTCGGCCTCACCGCTGACGTTCAGGCTGCGCAGCAGCTCATTGATGTGGGCTGCATAGGCGGCACCGTCGTCCTCCACAAAGATGAACCGGGGTGCTTTGCGGATGTGCATCTTCTTGCTCACTTCGGTGCGCACATGACCGGCGGCGCGGTTCAGCGCCTCGATGGCGGGCTTGGGGCCGTCCGCGCGGCCCATCACGCTCACATACACCTTGGCCACATCCAGGTCGGGGGTCACGTCCAGACGGGTGACGGTCAGCAGGCCGCCCTCCAGCCGCGGGTCCTTCAGACGCCCGATGATGGCAATGATCTCGCGCTTCATATCCTGCGCCAGACGGCCCATATTTTTCTGAGACATTCGGTTTCTCCTTTAAACAAACTTCTCTGGCATCGTTGCCGGTGCCAGAGAAATCCTCAAAAAATCTTAGTCGCGGTACTCTTCCATCTTGAAGGCCTCGTACACGTCGCCTTCCTTGACGTCGGCAAACTTCTCCAGGGTCACGCCGCACTCGTAGCCCTCGGCCACTTCCTTGGCGTCATCCTTGAAACGCTTCAGGGATGCGATCTCGTCCTCGGCAATGACGATGCCGTCACGGACCACACGGACCTGGCTGTCACGGGTGATCTTGCCGCTGGTAACGCGGCAGCCTGCAACGGTGCCCACGTTGGAGATCTTGTACACCTGACGGACCTGCAGCTCGCCCAGAGACACCTCGCGGAACTTGGGAGCCAGCATGCCCTTCATAGCGTCGGTGACATCGTTGATGGCGTCGTAGATGACGCGGTACATGCGCATTTCCACCTTGGTGGCAGCGGCTTCTTCCTTGGCCACGTTGTCGGGGCGCACGTTGAAGCCGATGATGATGGCGTTGGAGGCATCGGCCAGGTCCACATCGGACTTGCTGATGGCACCGACACCGGCATGGATGACCCGCACCCGCACTTCGTCGTTGGAGATCTTCTCCAGGCTCTGCTTGACGGCCTCGGCAGAACCCTGCACGTCGGCCTTGACCACGATGGCCAGTTCCTTCATGTCGTTCTGGGCCATCTGGCTGAACAGGTTATCCAGGGTGACCTTCTGGAAGGAGGAGAACTGCTTCTCCTTTGCGGCAGCGATGCGCTGCTCGGCCAGCTCACGGGCCAGGCGCTCGTCCTCAACGGCCTCGAACAGGTCGCCTGCTTCGGGCACGGCGGTCAGGCCGGTGATCTCCACAGGGGTGGAGGGGCCGGCATCGCTCAGCAGCTTGCCCTTGTCGCTGCGCATGGTACGCACGCGGCCCACGGCAGTACCGGCAATGATCACATCGCCAGAGTGCAGGGTGCCGTTCTGCACCAGGATGGTGGCAATGGGGCCCTGGCCCTTGTCCAGACGGGCCTCGACCACCGCACCCTTGGCGCGGCGATTGGGGTTGGCCTTGAGCTCCATGACCTCAGCTTCCAGCGCGATGCGCTCCAGCAGGTCGTTGATGCCCATGCCGGTCAGGGCAGACACCGGGATGCAGGCCACATCGCCGCCCCAGTCCTCGGTGATGATGCCGTACTTGGTCAGGCCTTCCATCACGCGCTCGGGGTTTGCGGTGGGCTTATCCATCTTGTTCATTGCCACGATGAGCTTGACGTTGGCAGCCTTGGCGTGGTTGATGGACTCGATGGTCTGGGGCATGATGCCGTCGTCGGCAGCCACCACCAGAACGGCGATATCGGTCATGTTGGCGCCGCGGGCACGCATGGAGGTGAAGGCCTCATGGCCCGGAGTATCCAGGAAGGTGATCAGACTATCGTTGACCTTGACCTGATAGGCACCGATGGCCTGGGTGATGCCGCCGGCCTCGCCTGCGGTGACGTTGGTCTTGCGGATGGCATCCAGGATGCTGGTCTTGCCGTGGTCAACGTGGCCCATGACGCAGACCACCGGGGGACGCTCCACCAGATCCTCCTGCGAATCCTCTTCCTGGGTGAACAGGCGCTCCTCGATGGTCACATGCACCTCGTGCTCGACCTTTGCGTGGAACTCCTCCGCCAGCAGGGATGCGGTATCAAAGTCGATCACGTCGTTGATGGCATGCATCTCGCCCATCTGCATGAACTTGGCAATGACCTTGCCGGCCTGCTGCTTCAGGCGGGCAGCCAGCTCGCCGACGGTGATCTCGTCGGGGATCAGCACCTTCAGCTGGGCGTTGCGGGCCTTTTCCAGCTGGATGCGCTGCAGGCGCTCGAACTCGGTCTCGCGCTTGCCCTTCTGGAACTGCTGGCGCTGGCGCTGGCCGCGCTGGGTGAACTTCTGCTTGTTGCCCTGCGGGGTGGGCTTGCGGCGGTTCTCGGTGTTCTTGGTGGAAGCCAGATCGTCGTAACGGGCGTCGAAGCGGTCCACGTTCATGTCCACGGTGCGGGTGTCCACGGTCACCTGGTTGTCCTCGCGGCGCACGGACACGGCCTGTGCCGGGGCAGTGGATGCCTTGGCACCGGTCTCACGAGCCAGCTCGCTGAGGGAAACGGTCTTTTCCTCACGCTTCTTGTGTTGCTCGTTCTTCTTGTCGCCGTGCTTGCTGCCGGCCTTTGCCTGCTGGTTCTGCTGGGCAGCGGGCTGTGCCTTCTGCTCCGGCTTCTTTTCAGCAGGCTTCTGGGCGGGCTTTTCCTCGGCCTTGGGAGCTTCCGGCTTCTTTTCCGTCTTCTTCTCCGCCTTTTTCTCCGCCTTCTTTTCGGCAGGCTTCGGCTCCTCCTTGGGGGCCTTGGCGCTGTTCAGGAACTCGTTCAGGTCGGTCACGCTGCTGTCCTTGCTGAACTTCTCCAGCAGGTAGTTCAGCTCGTTCTCTTCCAGATTGGAGCTGTTCTTCTTGCCGGTGCTGCCCATGGCAGCCAGCTCGTCCAGAACCTTCTTGGCAGAGAGGTTCAGGTCCTTTGCAAAATCACTCACTTTATATTTTACGATCATTCGCTCATATCCTCCTCATTTTTGATTGCTCCGCAGTCCGACAGGCGGTCAAAGCAGAGCTTTGCGAGGTTGCGGTCGGTCACCGCGTAAACAGCCACCGCCTTGCGGCTGATGTCGGCCAGCCGGTCCTGGGTCAGCGGCATGGTGATCACATCCACCAGATCGCCCACGGCGTAGTTCAGGCGCTGCACGGTCTTGGCGCTGGCGTCGGATGCGGTCATCACCAGCCAGGCCTTGCCCTTGACGCAGGCTTCCTCCACGGCGTCAAAGCCCATGGTCAGCGCACCGGCCTTGCGGCACAGGCTCACGGCCTGGAACAGGGCTTCTTCCGGGGCCAGCGCAGGTTTTGCGGGGGTGTTATTCTTTTTCGGCATTCCGGGCAGCCTCCTTTGCGGCTTCGGTCAGCTGGGCTTCCAGCGCCTCGTATACTTCGGCGGGAACCGGCTGCTCAAAGCAGCGCTCCAGCGCCTTCTTCTTTTTTGCCTTGGCCAGGCAGGCAGGGTCCGGGCAGAGGTATGCGCCGCGGCCCGGCTTTTTGCCCACCAGATCAATGCTGATCTCTCCGCTGGGTGCACGCACCACACGCACCAGCTCCTTTTTGGGGCGGCTGGTCATGCAGCCGATGCACTGGCGGGCAGGGATCTTTTTCTGTGCCATCCGGTTTCCCTCCTTTGGCATGCGGTGCCGGGCTTATTCGGCGTCGGCAGCTTCTTCCTTCTTCTTCGGCTCTTCGTCCTCGCCGTAGTAGCCGCTCTCCGGGCGGATATCAATGTTGTAGCCGGTCAGGCGTGCGCACAGGCGGGCGTTCTGGCCCTTGTTGCCGATGGCCAGGCTCAGCTGCTGGTCAGGCACGGTCACGCGGCAGGAGCGGGTCTCGCCGGGCAGCAGCTCCACCTTGACCACCTTGGCGGGGCTCAGGGCTGCGGAGATGAACTCGGAGACGTCCTCGCTCCACTTGACGATGTCGATCTTCTCGCCGCCCAGCTTCTCGACCACAGCAGCCACGCGGCTGCCGTGCTCGCCGATGCAGGCAGAGACGGGGTTGACGTTGGGGTCCTTGCTCCACACGGCCATCTTGGTGCGGGCACCGGCCTCGCGGCTGATGGCCTTGACCTCCACGGTGCCGTCAAAGATCTCGGGCACTTCCAGCTCAAACAGGCGCTTGACAAGGCCGGGGTGGGTGCGGCTGATCATGACGCGGGGGCCGCGCTCGGTGCTCACCACGTCCACAACGTAGACCTGCAGGCTCTGGCCCTCGGTGTACACCTCGCCGGGCACCTGCTCGTTGCGGGGCAGGATGGCCTCGCCGCCCTTGCCCAGGTCCAGGGCCACGATGCCCTTCTCCGGGTCCACACGGGTGACGGTGGCCTGCACGATGTCGTGTGCGCGGGACTGGATCTCGCTCAGCTGCTGGCTGCGCTCGGCCTCGCGGATGCCCTGACGAATGACGTGCTTTGCGGTCTGGGCGGCAATGCGGCCAAAGTCCTTGGTCTTGAGCGGGGTGATGATGCGGTCGCCCACTTCGTAGGTCTTGCGGATCTTCTGGGCCTCGGTGATGCCGATCTCGGAGTGCTCGTCGTACCAGTCCTCGTCGGCCACGACGTCCTGGATCAGGGCCACATCGAAGCGGCCGGTATCGGGGTCGATGTCCACCTTGACGTGGTCCTCCTCGACCTCGTAGTTCTTCTTGACGGCAATGATGATGGCGGCCTTGATCTTCTCGATCAGGTACTCTGCGGTGATGCCGCGCTCGTGCTCCAGCATGGAGAGAGCTTCAAAAAATTCGTTGTTCGCTGCTGCCATTTTTCGGGTTCCTCCTGTAATTTACTCTCTATTATAAATCCGATCAGTCAAACAGATCTTCGTCGTCGCACAGCTGCACGCTGGATGCAGCGTTCACCTCAAAGGCCATGGGGCCGTTGTCGGTGTCCAGGGTCACGGTGGTGCCCTCGCGGCCGGTCAGGATGCCGGCCAGCTCGCGCACGCCGTCGGCGTTGGGGCGGATGAGCTTTGCCCGAATCTTCTGGCCCTTGAGCTGCTCGTAGTGCTCCGGGCGGGTCAGCTTGCGGCCCAGGCCGGGGCTGCCCACTTCCAGATAGTAGCTCTGGTCGATGGGGTCGGCCTCGTCCAGGATGGGGTCCAGTGCGTGGGAAACATCTGCGCAGGTATCGGTGTCCATGGTGCCGTCCTTGTCGATGAGGACGCGAAGATACCAGTCCGGCCCTTCCTTTTCAAAAACGACATCCCACAGGCGCAGGCCCATGCCCTCCACGGTGGGGCGGACAAGCGCTTCGACTCTCTGGGCGGTGTTGCCGCCAGACTGCTTCGCCATAAAAAACCTCCAAACAAACAAGAAACGCGGACCTTGCGGCCCACGTTTCAGGTTAAACTATATCGTACTACTAGAATATAGCATACTCTTGCGCTTTATGCAAGCATTTTCTTGAATTTTTCGCATTTCCGGCCTTTTTACAGCACCCAGACGCCGTTCTGGAACAGCTGCACCACCCGGCCGTCGCGGCATTTGCCGGTGATCTCGCTGTCCTCGGCACCGATCATCACGTCCTCGTGCAGGGAGGAGTGGTTCATGCCGCGTGCGTCCAGCTGCTCCCGGGTCAGGCCGGTGCCGCCCGCGGTGGTGCCGGGGTAGCTGTCGCCAAAGGCGATGTGGCAGGCGGCGTTCTCGTCGAACAGGGTGTTGTAGAACAGCTTGCCGCAGCGGTTGATGGGGCTGGAAGCGGGCACCAGTGCCACCTCGCCGATGTGGCGGGCACCCTCGTCGGTGTCCAGCAGCTGGCCCAGCAGGTCGGCACCTTCCTCGGCACCATGCTCCACCACCTTGCCATCCTTGAAGGTCACATGGAAGCCCTTGATGAGCTGGCCGTTGAACACATAGGGCTTGGTGCCGTACACGACGCCGTTCACCTTATCTTTATGGGGCGCGGTGAACACCTCCTCCGTGGGGATGTTGGGCAGGAAGGTGACCCCCTTCTCGTTCTTGCTCGCGGCGCTCTCCCACACGGCCTGGTCAGCGATGCCCACGGTTAGGTCGGTGCCGTTGCTGCTGGCAAAGTGCACGCTCTCCAGATCCAGGGCGTTCATCTTGTCCCGCAGGGCAGACAGCCGAGCCAGATGCTCCTGCCACTCGCCCACCGGGTCACCGCCGGTCACGCGGCAGGTGTCAAAGATCAGCTGCCACAGCGCCTCGATGGCGGCATCGGTGTCCAGCTCCGGGAACATCTTCTTGGCCCACGGCGCGGACGGGATGGCCGCGATGGACCACTGCACCCGGTCGTTCATGGTGTACTCGCGCCAAGGCTGCATGAAGGCGCGGTTGGCGCTGTTCACCCGGCTGATCTTGGCCCCGTCCAGCCCGGCAAACACCTCCGGGTCGTCGGCGATGAGGTGCAGCACGCACACGCCGCCCTCGGTCTCAGCGTAGTCCAGATAGCGGCGCAGCTGCCAGCCCTTGTGGTCGGTCAGGGCCTCTTCGCTGCCCATCTCCATGCGGGTGCGGGTGACGGCGTCGTCGGTCCAGTTCACCTGCACATCCCGCGCACCCGCCTCAAAGGCGCTGCGCACGCACAGCCGTGCCAGCGGGGCACCTTCCAGCGCACAGTTGATGATCAGCACCTGGCCCGGCTGGGGGTTGACCCCCACCCGGACGATGAAATCGGCATATTTCTTGAGAAGTTCGTCAAAGTTTTTCACAGCTAAACCCTCCTGTGGTGTAAAACATCTGCCCCCAGTATACCGCCCGGCGTGGGTTCTGTCCACCTCCCAGCGCAAAAAAAGCAGGCCGCCGGGGGCAGGTTTCCCCTTTGATTTTTTGTCTTGATTTTTGGCAGAGAATCCGGTATAATAAATAATGTTCTGAACATCAGCCGGTGTGTCGGAATGGCAGACGAGGGGGACTCAAAATCCGCTTCGTGATTTTTCTTGTCTGTACGAGAAATTCACGATTGTGCGTTGAATTTTGAAGGTTTGTC
>ENA-USUG01002266-USUG01002266.1-human-gut-metagenome-genome-assembly--contig:-NODE-2266-length-29494-cov-5.474522_pt1 | contig 29494 bp, 10 predicted proteins | sample MGYA00250059_ERZ773394 | MGnify/ENA primary metagenome ERZ773394 (study PRJEB29103, sample SAMN06111957) | human gut metagenome | biome: human gut; feature: ankylosing spondylitis patient; material... | reverse complement strand
GAAATAACAGAGGAAACTGAGCTGAAAAGCAAATTTGCAGAAGGGCTAGCCTCATCACCCAATGAGATTGTTCTGGAATGGATTCAACGGTAATAAACTGCAATTCTGAAACACGGATACCAGTTTGTCCGAAGGCGCGGATCATAAGGTTAACCTTTCTTTTTTGAGGGCGACTGCTTTCTTCCAGGAGTTTATGGTAATCTTCCGGGGTAAGAATAGCATAGGTAGCTTTTAATTCTTTCTTTTGAACTTTTTCTAATTGAACAAAACAATCAGCGCGATCCAAAAAGGTCAAAAAAGAATGAATGGAACACAATTTTGAATTTACCGTGGAAACGGCATAGTTTTGTTTTAATAGATATTTTTTATAATCTAGGCATTGTTCTTTCGAAATTTCTGCACTGGATAAAAAAGTTATGAAGCCAGTTACATCAGAAATGTATTTGCTAATTGTATTCTTGGACCGCTCATTTGCTATTAAAAAATCCTGATAAGGTTTCAAATTATCTGGAGAGAAAGAGGGCGTGTCAGTAATGGTATCAGAATTTGTTCTGTCACAGCAATCCAGAGGATCAGCTGCAAAATTCGGGCTTTCTAAGTGGGGCAGAATATCTGGTGTATTCGTTAATTCTGTATAAATGCTGCCAAGTAAGGACTTCAGCATATCGAGATCTTTTTCTTTAAATTCTGCTTTTATATAGTGCAATAAGGTTTTTTTTATATCAACAGTAGTGGAACCGACTGTATTCATCATATTACTCCATTCATACGCTTTCCGTTTTATTGGATAGTTCGATTATATAGCGAACGTGCGTTTGATGTCAAAGAAAACAAAAGCAAAACTTCTTGTTCAGAAAATAAATGAATGGAAGTTTTGCTTTTGTTTTGCTTTTATAATGGTCGTTTTTTGGGGAAAATGCCCAAACCTAATATGGTATTTTATAATGGAATATCAAAATAATGACATAATTCGATTTATGACATTATTTTACAATTATTTTTTCTTAAAAACAACGTGGATTCAAGTTTTTGACTGTGATACTATTAATAATTTTATTAAATTTTAAATATTGTTGATTAAATTACTAAAATTGTTGCTATTTTTGGACCTACATGGTTTCATAAATCGAATTATGTAGAAAGTAGGGGGAAATGTGGCATTGGAACATGATACACAGGTGTTGGCAAAGCAGATTTTGGAAGATTTGAAGCCGGAATTGGTTCTTCCATCTCCTTATTCCATATGGGATCCCAGCAAAATGAAATTTGAAGTTGCGGGTGTTACAAATCCGCAGTCATTAGCGGAGATGCAGGCGCTATTGGTAAAGAAAGCATTTACCGTTTCTGATATGTATATTTTACGTGTGATCCGAATGCTTGGGCATGCGGATCTGTTATCAATCTGTACAGTGCTGATGGCAGAACGTGAAAAGGAAGAACGAAAAGCCAAGGAGGAAAATCGGCCGACGCGTTGTATTCCGAAATTGGATCGGCGCTCCCTGAAAGAACGCCTTGATATGTTGGCAATGAGTGGTTTGGTTATTGTTGAAAAGTTTCAGATCAATGAAACCGTATACGCATATTTAAAGAGTGCAAAATCAGAAGCACACCAGACCCGGCAGATGTATTCTCTTACTGCCCATGCAACATACGCTTTTCGGACCATGTTGGAGGCGGATCAGCAATTAAGGTTTGATTCAAAAACAATATGGCTTAATGAAATGACAAAAATGGAGCGGGCTAATGCGGGGTTACTTGCGGCGGTTTTTTTGAAGCAGAAGTATATGTCAAAATATATATTTTCTTATCGCCTGAAAAATGTGAAGGGTATAGATGAGTTGCCAGCAATTATTGATTTTAAGAAAGAAGGAGTTATGCCTACTCGCCTGGTGATCTTCGCGGTTAATTTCTATACGAATGAGAGGATCGTAACCGAAAAAGATCATTCGTATTATATAAATTCAAAGATTAGGGGATTTTGTGCAGCTCTGCGTACAGTAATCCATGAAACCACAGGAAATGGATCTGCGTTTGCGGCCATCATATGCGAAGACGCTAAAGGCATACAAAAAGTAATTTCCATGATCCAGAACATTGATGAGCCGCTGATGAAGCATTGCATTTTTACGACAGGGACGGTATTGATATCACGGAGCGCGCTTTCAAAGGCGGATGTCTTGCCAGGATGTTTTGTAGAGCCGGTATTCAACACGGAAAAGGCGCGGTGGCAGATTGTTGGAGCAACAGGTTTTTATTTCCTGGAAGCATAAGAAGGGAGGAAGTGGACTGCCTGGCAGCGGACTTAGGCAGGAAATTAAATGGCAAAAATAATGAAGGACATGGCACAGGAGCAGGCTCTTTTAGAAGTGGCCGACTTGCTTCAGCAGCTTAAAATATTGGATAACAGTACTAAAAATCCGGAATCTTCGCTGAGCTGTACCTATCGCGTTGGAAGTGGACGAATGCAGCGCCTTCCAATTTCTGAAAACTATCTGGTTAGTATGATTGCAACTGTTCAGACTGACTTGCAGAAGAAAATAAATAGCCTTTGTAAAAAATATCGTATTGAACTGGAAGCTGATGAGGCAGCATTGATGGGAACGGGGATGGGAGAGGATATTGAGTAATCCACTTTGCTATAGCCTGCAGTTTCGACTATAGCGGTTAGCTTGGGGAAAGATTGTAGAGGATGATCTTCACCGGTTAGAGAAGCAGAAAAGACTGTATGGTAAAGAATTCATTATGTCATTTTTGAAATTGCTGCAGAAAACAGAATTTATTGATCGATTGATGGAGATTTGCAATGAATAAAAGAAAATCAATGAGCCGTTATGCCTTCTTGCTTTTGGGAATTGTGATTATGTCAGAACCGGTCCTGTCTTATGGTTATACGATAAAACAGCCGGTGGAAAGTGAACTTTCTGCATATGGAAATGCTTTAGAGGATACAGACCAGAATGCAACAGTGGAAGTTGCCCCGCGGGAACTGGTTTCATGGAAGGTTTATTTTGTAGATGAAGAGAGCAGACAAATCCAGTTATCTGCAATGCGCAGTGGAACGATTTTAGAGGGTGAAGAGCTGGTTATACCATATGCGAACAGCCTGATCGTAAACGGGCATCGCTGGCTAGCAAATGAGGACTCACCATACCGGATAAATGTATATGGGCCGGGTGAAAAAATCATCTATATCACTTATTCGGATGAAGGATCTGTCGGGGATGCAGACGATCCAGAGGCGTCGGAACGGGAACGCTTTGAAATGTATCTTGAAAGGGTTAAAAAAGCGGATGCAGCAATCACTGGAAAGGAAGCAGAGGAGATTCTGGATGATCAGATAATTTGTGAAAGTAACGCCAAATGTTCTTATCGTCTGCGAAGTCTGTCAACGCAGATAAAGAATACTGCTGCCACTCCTGTTTATGTGATTGCGAAAGACTGTGCGGCAACAGGGGTGATTTTGAAGGAATTATACAGTACTTCTGTGGAGTACAGCACAAATCTTCTGGATACGATTCAGCTGGATGGAGCGGAATATAGAATTTACGTGTTTCTCGTAAATAAAAAATTTGGAGAAACTTGTAGTCATAACTGGAAACTGGAGAAGCGAACAGAAGCAACATGCCTGTCATCAGGGTCAGAGAAATATGTTTGCAGTATCTGCAGTAAGACAGAAGTAAAAACGTTACCGGCCCTGGGGCATGTGGATGAAAATGGTGACTCATTATGTGACAGGTGTGGGAAGCGCACAGAGGAACAGAATGACGGAGACCGGATCACGGCAACGTATAGGCCATCCCAGAGTGAATATCAGATGCAGTTTGTCTGTGTGAGTGAAAACTTTCAGAATGGCTATCTTTATATTTCGGATACGGGAATACCGGCAAGTGAATTTGGAGGTTATGGATCACTTGATTATATGCTTTCCAATCCATACCAGGCTTTTGTTGGTACATTTGCGGACTGTTTCAGCATTACAGGGCAGGCACTGATGCCGATTGATGCAGATGGTGCGCTTGCGTATGCAGCTATTATGTCTAAGGAAGAAGTGCTTGCATATCGTGGGCAGATAGAAGGTGATTACATTACAAGAACCGTAGAAAATGGACAACTTGTGGTTGTACATGAGGATGGTTCAACGAGCCTTGTGGCACCTACGGATGATATGTTGCTTCGCCCGGCTATTGTGCTCAGTGCTCCAGATGCCGGTACCGCGGATCCAATCTATTGGTCAGTGGGAGATGTCCAGAAAGTAGTGATCGATCAGAAAACTTATGAATTTCGGTGTGTAGATACAAATTATTATGATAAATCCGAAAATCATCAGAAACTGGCATTGTTCCTTTGTGATGATGTGATTCCGGCAAATTATGGAAGTGAGTATTCATATTTGCCAGATGGAGAGGGTGATATGAGCCAGGTATTTCTCCCGGGACCCGTAGTAAATTTTGGTGATGAAAGTGATTATAAGTATTCCAAGATACATAGTTGGCTGAGCGAGCATCAGAATGGAATTTTTCAGAGCTTTAACTGTCATATTGGCGTGGACAGTGCATTTACCGGAAGCACAGGTAAGGGGCGGTTCAGTGAATTAAGTGACCAGGATTTGACTGTGCATAGTATCGGATATCAGAGACTGACAGCCAGACTTTTTAGCTTATCGGTGGAAGAGGCATTAAAGTATAAAGATTATCTTTGGAAATTAGGTGATACGGATTCGGATAATCCGGAAGCGGTAACCGATAATTTCTGCAATGGATATTGGCTGCGTTCTCCTATGGGGAATACAGCTGCTGACAGTGGATATGCCTATATCGTGGATCTGGTCAATGGAATGATCCGGCCAGAGGCAGTGAAACCGGATGGCAGTAGTACTGATGAAGAGTTAAGGGTAACTACTTCGATTGGTGTAAGACCAGCCTTTGCGGTACCGCAGGGATGATCATAGAAAATTAGTAGGAGGAATTTGAATGAGGAAACGAGGCGTTGTGATCTTAATGGCAGCTGCACTTACCGCTTCTGTTCCGGCAACCGCGCTGGCTGATCAGTTTGCCGGTCAGATAGCTTTGAATGGGGAGGCTGCTTCGGAAGATGTTGTTGATGAGGAAAGTCCGGTGGACATGGATCAGACAGAAGAAGCAGAGGATGAAAACCATGAAGAGTCGGAGAACGCGGGTTTGGAGGAGACGGATGAGGCAGAAGCAGGAACGGAAGAATCTGATCCTGAAGAATCGGAACCCGAAGAGTCAGAGGAAGAGGTAAAGGAATCAGAAAAATCTGATGAGAGCAGTGAATCAGAAAATGAAGATGCTGCCTCAGAGGGATTGGAATCGAAAGAAGATGAGTTAGAGGACGAAGACACAGAAGAGACTGAAGAGAAGGAGGTAGTGGACGAGACAGAACTGGCGGATGAACTCCAGAAAGAACCGTCAAAAGCGCCAGAAGAGGAAGCCGGGGATATGCCGGAAATCGGAACGGAAGAATTTACAGCATGGTTTAAGAAAAACTGTAAAGAGGATTTTTTATGGGAGATGCTGGCAGAGCATGTAGAGGATGACACATTTTTTACCTGGGCGGTAGAACACGATAAGCTGTATTATAAAGCATTTAAAGCCTATCAGAAGATCCTGGAGAAAGACGGGCAGCCAGATGAAGAAATATCTTCCGAGGTAGATGCAGAAACAGAAGAAGACATGGCCATACTGGATGAAGAGGTGGAGGAACTGACATGAAAAAACGTAGATATCGAAGACTGTTTGCGGTGCTGACTGCCGCGATGTTCAGTGCCTGCAATGTTTCCACCGCGCTTGCGATGCCACTGCAGGAACTCACGGAAGATTATCAGGACTTCAATACAAAGCTGGTTGAAGAGAGTCGGCCGAAGGATATTGGCAGTGATGCATTCTCAGAGTGGTTTTTTACATATTTGGAAGAAGAAACTCTGTGGGACTGGTTTTATGGTGTTATGGAGGATGATACCAACGAAGATTACAGCGCACTGTATTCCTGGTATGAAAAAAATCAGGAGCAAATTGCAAAACAGTTGGGTGCAAATGCTTCGGCACTTATGGCAAGCAGTGTAGGAGATCTTTGGAATAACTGGATCGATGGGAATTTTGATCTTACTGGAGACGGAACAGAGAGCAATCCGTATCAGATTGAAGATCTGGAAGATCTGATGATCATGACACAGGCGATTGCAGCTGGTACAGGTAATTATGATACTGCCCATTATCGGTTAATGGATGATATTGATCTTTCCTTTACCATTAATAATGGAAACTGGAACCCAATTGGCTGGTATCAGAATGCAGCACAGTTATCCGGTAATGTATCCAATAGTTTTAAGGGTACTTTTGACGGAGATGGCCATACAATCAGTGGCCTGAAAATTGTAAATATTTCAAAAAATCTTCAGAATGTTGGCCTTTTTGGAGTCTTGGATGGCGCGGTTGTAAAAAATCTGGTCATCGAAGATGCCCGTGTATATGGATATAACCATGTTGGTATTCTGGCCGGCCAGATAAAAGGGGAGTCCGTAATCACGGACGTGACAGTTGAAGGAACTGCTGCTGCCAATACATCATCTGGTGGTTATGCTTCTGATGCAGCGGTAGGTGGTCTGGCTGGAAAAATTTTCGGAAGCAGTTCTGGCTCCAGGGCTACGATCGAAAATGTAACAGCAACCGTGAATACAGTGAACCTCGGTGCTACCAGTAAAACGGGCGGTATTGCCGGTGAGGTGAGCAATGCCTATATCGTTGATACCAGTGTATCCGCGACCGGAAATAATATCCTGGGCAGATATTATGTAGGCGGTATCGTCGGAGCAATGAGCAGCGGTACATCCCTTTACAATGTGTCCGTGGACGGAACAATTGGCGGAAACGGTGCCTATGCGGTTGGCGGTATCACTGGTTATTATGAAGGCGGAGAAATTGTTGTTGCCCGCATGTTTGGAGAGATCGGAAAGACAAATGCGGGAACAGCAAGAGAAGGCATCTTTATCGGTACCCGCAAAGATTCCGTTGATATGAAATATGGCACAACCTCTGGGAAGAACCTGGCGTACTGGTTCACGACCGTAGCCAATAAGACAAAAGCGATTGTCGGAAGTGGAAAATCATCAGATACGACCGTTACCGATGCGGCCCACATCGGATATTGGAATGATAATGAAGTTCACTACTATTTGAAAAATGGAGCCAATGAAACCTATGATGCCAGCAGATATTTCTATGAAGAACTGGAAGACGGAATCCGCAATATTGTAGTTACCAGACTGGATCGGGATTTTACGGTAGCAGATTACGAAAATGGCCTGCCATTTTCCATTGATCATTATGCACCGGGAACATATGGGCAGCCGGTGAAAGGTTATTTATTGTCGGTTAGTCGTGTAGATGTGGCAAATTCCAATGGCACATTTGATCAGGATGTGGCTACTTTTACGGCATATCCGGGAGGTGCCAACAGTTTTTACCGGATCATCGATAAAGATAGTTCTGCTGCTGTCAGACCGGGAGAAACGGTCCATGTAACGACCGCAGCCAAGAATACAAATGGAAGCATTTATCAGATGGTAACGGATGAAAATGAGCCTGGCGGCGTAAAGCCACCAACCTATACGGATGAGGACGGAAATCCGCAGGATATGACGTATCAGACCGGTGGGGGATATACGTTTGAAATGCCAGAGCATAGCACAGAGCTGGATGTAGAGTACATCAGAACAACCTCAAAACTTTCCATGGATCCGGCTAATGTGACGTTCCATGTGGTACAGACCCGGACCGGGGACCGGAAAAATCCGACGGTGCAGACAGTAGTATTGGATGGCAACAACAATCAGCTTGCAACGTATACCGGAAATGATCTTTCTGCGATCAATGTTAATCCGGTTACTGTAAATGCTGTACACAATGATACCGGAGCAAGTACGGATAAAACACACAGCTGGAGCATTGACGATTCCGATCTTGTGGTAAATGCATCCGATGCAGGTTATGTGGAGACGGCTGCAAAGATCAAACCGAATATGGCCGGCAGTTGGATCAATGGCCTGTTAAATAAAGCGGTAAAAGCGCAGCAGGATAATAACTACTTAAGCGCAATTCCAGCTACTGTAACCAGCAAAAATGCAATTTTGACAGCTTCAACCAATGCAGACACCTCACCGGATCATAAATCTGTTTACGGAAATGTGACCGTCACGGTTGATTTTAAGATTGTGGATGAGACAACGCTCCGCGTTGAAGGAGTGGAATTAAACAAGAACAATATCACTTATACCATTACCAGGAAACTCACTGGAGACCGGAAAAATCCGACAGAAACCATTTTTGCAGATGAACCGCAGATCCTGGCAGCAAGTCTCAGACCGGCCCAGAGTTTTACCCAGAATGTGCGTTGGGAAGATGAGAATCCCAAACAGTATTTAAAGATTACTCCACAGGGAAGCTTTGAGCATGAGTTGAAAGTGGAAGCAAAGTATGATCCGAATGGCGCTGATAACCCTGCATGGATCCAGAATGTCATTAATGCAGATAATCAGAAGCGGGATGCGGATCCTTATGAGAAGCTCTCCGGAACAGCAACGCAGGTAGAGCATGTGACCGTTACCAGTGAGGATGCTACGAATGGCCACCAGACCGCAGACTGCGAGGTTACATTGAAATTTGTCACAGTGGATGAGACCGTCATTCACCCGGAAAGTGTTCAGATGGGCCAGCAACAGGTGAAATTTGATCTTCAGGCAACCAAAGAGGGTGATATTAATTCTGCAGTGAAAACCCGGACTGGATTTGATCCGGTACAGCTTAGCTGCACCGTACTGCCGGATTGTAGTTCAGATGCTTTACATACACCATATAACCGTGAAGTAATCTGGTCCGTATCGGATACGGATGTGGCAAGTATTTCCCAGACCGGTCTTCTGGCACCGAATCCAAATGCACAGTGGATTAAGGATGCTGAGCATGTAGCGCCGTATACTGGAACCAAGACGATCAAAGCGATTGCAACGACTGTTGACGGTCAGAAAGTGGGCGAAACCACGGTCGTTTTAAATTATGCTGCAAGGTGTATTGAGATGCCGGAAACAGAAACTCTGGATCTGGTACTCACGATGACCGGAAGAAGAAACGCTCCAACCTATACATTTGGTGATATGCCGCAGAAACAGGTGATTGCAACAACATATCAGGAAAAACGACCGGTTACTTACAGTTCTTCCAATACATCTGTGCTGCAGGTTTCTGCAGACGGAACGATCCGGCCAGTTCAGGATGCTGGTCTGAAGTGGATCAGAAAGGCGTGTGTAAGTCCGTATACGGGAACAATTCAGGCGGTTATTACCGGAACGGATGCGACTGGTTCAGACAGCACCGTTGTGACATTAAAAATTACAGTATCCGACCAGACAACCTATTCATCATCCTCCAGCGGCGGCGGTGGAGGTGGTGGCGGTGGCGGAAGCCACAGCTCAAAGACAGTAGCCACTTCTGGAACAACACCTGCTGCCAGCAGTCTGCCGGAATATGTTGTGCGAGGAACATGGACAGAAACTGAGCAGCATAAATGGATGTTCCGCGATGATACACGTACTTATGCATCTAAATGGGCAGCAATTTATAATCCATATGCGGATAAAACCAAAGGCCAGCAGGAGTATGACTGGTTCCGGTTTGATGAATCCGGTTATATGGTGACAGGTTGGTTTACAGATGTCGATGGAAACAGATACTATTTGAACCCGGTATCGGATGGTACACAGGGACGTATGGTAACCGGTTGGTACTGGATCGACGGAATGTGCTATTACTTTAACCCAGTCTCTAATGGAACCAGAGGAGCCATGAAAAGAAATTGTGAAATTGACGGATATCAGTTAAATGCAGATGGTATCTGGGTTGTGAATGGAGTAGTTCAGACAAAATAAATATACCAGTGTATTTATTATTTTGGTGGTGCCCTGTTAAGGGCACTGCCATCAAAAGAATAAGTGACCATACACAGGGGGAACTGCCGTTGGAAAAGCCGGGAAACAAACAAGATGAAGAATCCGAGGAAGATTGGAAATTACTTTTTGAATTGTATGAAATTCTTAAAAAGAGGGTTGATGCCAGGGAAGAAAAGATGCGGGATTATGTAAGAAAAGTTGGTTTGACAGAGAAAGAAAAGAATAAGGATGAGCAGCAATAACAATGCAGGGAATCGTATGCTGTCAAAGGGATACGGTTCAGTTTCCGCAGGCGCGGTGTGTACCTTGAAAACTGAATAGTATGATAGCAAAAGAATATGCAGTATGGAAAATTCCCATGCTGCGGAATATGAATAACGTTTTTTGACTATAATTGAAATACTGGAAGCACCGAAAAAATGTTTCATATTCCATGTTAACAGCCGAAAAAATGTTAAGATTTATAAAATAACGTCCGAAAAAATGTTAAAATAATTAGAATTACAGCCGAAAAAATGTTATAATTAAAACGACGGTAGGAAACATATGCGTTTTGGAGGAGTTTTTTTATGGAAAGAGAACTGTTTACTAAGTTGGAACGGTGGATGAAGAAAAAGAATAGAAAGCCTTTGATCATACAGGGGGCAAGACAGGTCGGTAAAACATGGATCATGAAGGAATTTGGAGCTAGATTCTATGAAAATACCGTCTATATTAATTTTGATAATAATAAGGCGATGAAGGACGTATTTGAACTGGATTTTGATTTAAAGAGGATTCTGTCAGCAATTAAAATAGAATACGGAAAAAGTTTTCAGGCAGAGAATACCCTGATTATTTTTGATGAGATTCAGGAAGCACCAAAGGCTCTGGCATCTTTAAAGTATTTTTATGAGAACGCGCCACAGTATTTTATTATTGCAGCCGGTTCATTGCTCGGTGTTGCATTGCATCAGGGAACATCCTTTCCGGTGGGAAAAGTGGATTTTTTAAAACTCTGTCCAATGAGTTTTAGTGAATTTCTTTTGGCGGTTGGTGAAAATGGGCTGTATGAAACACTTAAGGCCCAGGACTATGAGCTGATCAATGCATATGCAGGAAAGTATGTGGATCTGTTGAAGAAGTATTACTATGTGGGCGGAATGCCAGAGGTGGTACAGACTTATATTGATTCCGATGATCTGTATGAAGTTCGTGAGATCCAGAACAATCTTCTCACGTACTATGAGGAAGATTTCAGCAAGCATGCTCCCAAAGAGGTTGTTCCGCGTATTATGATGGTCTGGAATTCAATTCCGTCACAACTGGCGAAGGAAAACCGAAAGTTCATGTACGGTGCGCTGCGCGAAGGAGCACGGGCTAAAGATTTTGAGCTTGCAATACAGTGGCTAGAAGATGCAGGATTGATTTTGAGAAGCTACAGGGTATCAAAGCCGGATATTCCACTTATTGCATATATGGAGATGAACAGTTTCAAGATGTTCATGTTTGATGTGGGATTATTAACAGCGAAGGCCGGTTTATCGGCCAGATTGTTGCTTGACGGCAGCCGTATTTTTGAAGAGTTCAAAGGGGCGCTCACAGAGCAGTATGTCGCGCAGGAGTTGCATGCAGCTGGATATCCACTTTATTATTTTGCGACAGAGCGTTCAACGGGTGAAATTGATTTCATGTTACAGGGAGATCTTGATTGCATCCCGATTGAAGTAAAAGCGGAACAAAATCTTCGCGCAAAGAGCCTGAAAGCTTTTTGTGATAAATATCAGCCGGACATGGCGGTTCGAAGCAGCATGGCAAATTATAAAAAAGAAGACTGGCTTATTAATGTTCCATTATATATGCTCGCTGAGTATTTAAAAAACATGGTGCATGCAAATTAGGCTATAGGAGAAACAGGCTATCGTTTGGTGGCCTGTTTTTTATTTAGACAGATTTGGAGTATTCATATTCCGCAGCATGGGAAGAGAAAGAAATTTCTATAATTGATGTTCGATAGTCATGATTTTTGTTCAAAAGGGCCTTTGGATCAGGTTGGTAGTTTACATATCATCATGGATCGTATACAGTGATTATAGCAGAGAAGAGGGGAGAAGCTTTATGAAAAGACTAACCATTTTGTGTGCGGCTTTGACTGCAGCGATGTTTATGAATATGTCAGCATACGCTGGGACTTCAGAAGTGGCAGCAGAAGTCAGTGCCGATACTGTATGTTTACCGGGAGCTGACTTAACGGATGTAATGGGCAGCGGTTTTATTTTCAGTGATCAGCATCCAGAAATTACGGATCCGGAATATTACTTAAAAGAATGGTACAATTCTCCGGAAGAAAGGGAACAGAGCATTTTAAATGTGCATGGAGAGTATAAGACACCATACAACAATTACATGGATGAGGCATATCCACTTTTGCAGGAATTTCTTCATAGTTTTGACTGGATCCATGCAGATGAATATACCAGATATCAGAAAGCTTTTGAAAGAGTCGGGGCAGCATACCATGGAAATGTCTATGATGCGGATGCGGGATACAATCGCAGTAAAGAACGGTGGCTGGTTCTTCGTACCGGACATGGGATGTGTGAACAGTTTTCCAATGAACTGGCAGAGCTTTGTAAGCTGGTAGGTGTCAGATGTGAAGCATACCAGTCTTCGGCCTACCACAAGCGGTGTTTGGTACAGATTGGAGAAATCTGGTACGTGGTTGATCCAACCAATAATGGGGTGAAGAACTGCAAAGCTGTTGATTATGCGGCTGAGAGAGACCGGTATAAAAACGAGTATTTTGCATCAGAAGAAGCGCAAAAATTACAGGAACAGTTAGATATGGGAGAAAAAGCCCAAAAAGGTGAAATTACATGGAGAGAGTATTTTCATTATTTATTCCCAGACTATACAGACGAACAGATCCAGTCGCAGTTGGGAATGAGCTATGAAGAATACGGAAATCTTTGGAAATAATAGAATAGATATTTGTGAGCAGGCTATCAATTTTGATTGCCTGCTTTTTTTAATTATAAAAAGGGAAAGAGAGTAGATAAAGAAAGATGAAAAAACTCCGAAGGAACAAAAAGCGAATTTGTGCAGGGATGCTTGCATTTATTCTCAGCACGGCTCCAGTGTTGAATAACATACCGGCATTTTTTATTTCCAGTGAAGCTGCGACATATGGTGATACGATGCAGGCTTATATTAAGAGCTCAGGATTTCGCCAGTATTGTATTGATGGAATGTCACCCAATAATGCATTGGGAGTAGCAGACAGATATGTGTATGTAAGCCCGTATGTGTCACTGAGTGAAGCAGAGACCGGGCAGATATTTTTTGCATTGTTATCATTAGAAGTGAGTCAAGGTGCTAGCCAGGATCTTAATAAAGCGTTAAACCAGCTTCAGAAGGCAGCGGTATCATTGGGGTTGTTGCCAATGACATCACCAGTATCAAAGGATGATCTAAAGCTATATTTACACAGTGCTGTCACCAGGGCAAAATATCCGTGGGTAAAGGTCTGGAGTGATAATGCGGACAAATTGTTAGAAACAGCCGGGTTACTAAGTAGCAGTTCCGCTGGGGCTACAATGGGTGGACTGGTTCCGGCAACTCTGGTAGGCCATACCACTCCGGAAACAGCGGTAGCGGCAGATGGCACCATGAGTATTAAGTTTGCGCAGGACGGCTCAGATGCCGGGTTTATCCAGTCGGTACCGTTGAAATTTTCTGCAACGGGGGAGGCTGGCTCGTATGTATCTGAAATTCCGAATGGCTGGATGTATGTAAAAACAGATACGGAGATCACCTTTACCAATCCTGGAAATAGCCCGACTCCGTTATATGTGCAGTTTGATCCAATAGGAACAAGGTATGAAACGGCAATGGGAACATTTGCTTCGGCCAGAGATTTGTATGAACAGTGCCTGCAGCTGTGGGTGCTTCAGCAGTGTGCTGGTCAGCACAAGAAATTCCCGAGAATTGGGTTAGTGCCGGCCCAGCAGCATCAGAGACTGGCATATGTTGAAATGGCGCTTCCCAGCAGTGCGTATTATGCGTCTGTGGGAGCATCAGGAGTTTTTGGTACGGGAATTTTCTGGGGCCAGCAAGGCTTTGGTGGAAATGGTGGAAATACGCCATCGTATCCGTCAGGAAGATCCAGCAGTGGCAGCCTTGAATTTAACTGCTATCGGCATGAGGAGGACTGGACTTCTACTTATAATACGCAGCTGACTAAGTATGATCATGAAACGGGGGAAACTCTGGAGGGATCAAGTTTCCGGCTTTATGAGCGTTTTGATGATAAGGACCAGGTCAATCTGGAACGTGACGGTGCGGTAGAACTGTATGGTGGAACAGATCATGAAACGTATCTGTCAAAATATCTGGATAATCCGGTTGTATGGGATGATTATCGGTTTGTTGCGACCGTTACGACCAATGAAGAAGGCTATGCATCCAATACTGTTGAGCATAAATATCATTACGATAAAACCTTCTGTGATGGACATCCGGCACCGGCTTTTGTCGAAGTCCCGGAAGAGGAAGAAGATGAGGAAGGAGAAGTTACAAATCAGGACGAAATTGATGAAGCAAAGGAAGAAAACCGAAGACTTGCAAGTGGCTGGCTGGAATGTTTTGATGCGTGCGACGAAACTGCATCTGTAGGTACCTATGAGGGAGTCCACTTTCATTGGCTGATGTCGGAAGTCAGCCAGGGAGAAATCTCTTCCATTGCATCAAGCGGCGGCGAGGAGGGAAGCACTCCGAATGCAGGGCCGACCAGTTCGGCATCCGGGGAGGATTCCTATGTGAATTCTGGCTGTAAGCAGGATGCAGAGGCGACATACAATAAATTTATTGCTTTGAAATACAGCTATACCTATCAGGAAGATACTGCGCGAAATGGGTATATTCTCCACGATCTGCATAATGATGACCTGCCAATTGAGGTGATCACAACAGATTCTTCGGAAAATGGTGCAAATTCATTTTTCGCGAATGAATACAGCAATCAGATCCAGATCAACGAAGATGCTACTCCAGAGACAGATTCTTTCACGAGTAGAGTGGAGCAGGGCGCCGTTCATAGTATCACGGAGTCCGAGTATGCGGAGCTGACGGGAGAAGATCTGGATGTTCCGGCACTGGAGAAAGAGAAGAAAGAAGGAATTCTTTCAAAGGCCATTTCATTTTTTACAAAAATATTTAAGATCGAAAAAGAAGTGGAGCTTGAAGAAACAAAGGCACCGGAGCGTGTGGATGGCTCGGCTGCGGATACAAAAAAATCAGATAATGAGGAATTTCAGGATCATGAGACGGTGGACAGAGAAGATGAAACAACGGATTCCGACGACAGTGATAATAAAGATTCATCGGGTTCCGATGATGAAATTTTGGATTCCACGGAAGCTTCGGATAAGGATGAGGAAAATCAGGAGGATAAAGGTGAGGTAGAGAACCCTGACGGCGGAATATCAGATACGGACTCAAAAGATGAGCCTGAGAAAAATGATTCCGAAACAGGTAATAGCTCTGGAGACCTGGAAAATTTAGGCAGTGTGGATGACGCAGCTTCTAAAGAGCTGGACAGCGCGGTTGGAGATGTGTCTGCGAGATTGGAAACCTTTGAAGGAAAGGTATTTTCCGGCTGGATTGAAAAAGGCATTCAAAAACTTTTCGGTATTATGACTGTTTACGCAGAGACAACAGAGAATGCTGCAGGCAGTGATATAGAAAAAGAGTCGGTTTCTGCCAGGGAAACAAAGGACGATGATTCTGAGGATGTTTCTGATGAAGAGGAAAGCAGGCCGTCTAAGGAAGAAACGCCAATTCAGGATGTTGTAAAAGATAATCGTGATTTAAAAAATGAGGAAAATCCATCAAAAGAAGAATTGGCAGACATTGATTCAGAAGAATTCCTTGATGACGATATTGAAGATGAACAGGAATTTATCGAGGATGAAGAACGGATCAGTGAGATAGAGGCTCTTGGCGGCAGGAAGGTAGATCTTGCGTCAGATTCCAATGCGACCTATGTGGCGTATGTGGAATTTACAAAGCAGAGGGATGAGGGTGGTCTGACTGTATCCGGAAGTGATGAACCGGACATTTCCCTTTATGCGCAGCTTTCAGGATCTGGTAAAGAATTATTTGAAAGTGCCTACAGCACGGCAAAAGGTTCACCGAGTGTGGGCGTACTTATTACATCAGGCTCGGCGGACAATTTCAGTCACTGCAATGATGAAGATGGCTGCGGAAATATGTGGCGTATCTATGACCACCGGACGGAGGGAGAAATCCATATCAATAAGCGGGATTTGGATCTGGAAAATGGGGCAAACGACGCATATGATTCCTATGGAGATTCTCAGGGAGACGCCACTTTAGAAGGAGCGGTATACGGCCTGTTTGCAGCAGCGGATATCATTCATCCGGACGGAAAAACGGGAACCGTTTATATGGCAAATGATCTGGTGGCAGTCACGACAACGGATAAAAACGGCGATGCTTCGTTTATGGCCTTTACGGAAGCCCCAGGAATGATCTATGACTATGAAGAGGGTGAGATCGTGGATCGCGGCCAGGGATGGAATGCAGCATCTCCACAAAATCTCTATGATCATGCAGAAACATACGATGAGTATACGGCAGACGCAGATGTGGTAAGAACTTATCCGGATTATAAACTGGCGAATGGAAACTGTTGGATTGGAAGACCGCTGATCCTGGGGGACTATTACGTAAAGGAATTGACTCGCTCTGAGGGATATGAATTGTCGATTGGAAACCGAATGCAGCAGCAGACCAATCTGGGACAGGATGTAAATGCGGGAGTTCCGGGCGATTTGACCGGTTATGCTGGAATTGTGGGGATCCTTACCGCGGAGGAGCAGATCAGTGATGAACCGACCGGAGATGTGGAAGATCCTGACTACAACCAGTTGTTTTTTACAGCTGAAAGTGAAAAAACAGGGGATTCGGGATTTGATCTTGTATTCCGAAATCTGCCGGAGGGAGCAAAATTTTACCGGAAGGACAGTATTTCTACGACGAAAGAGGTAGAGGCCGGTACGGGTATCTATGATGAAGTGCCAGTCAAAAATATTTTTGGCCTGCCGGAGTATGTTGTGACAGAAAACGATCATCAGTACCCGAAATATAATGCAGATGGAAGCATTAAAACCAAAACGACCAACGTGAATTTTACTGCGAAAAACGTAATCCGTGTGACCAGAAAAGGGTTGGATCCTGCGAAAGTTACGGATGTAATCCTTGCATCTGTGCCAGGAATGTCCGATGATGACCTTCTTTTAAGACTAGCATCTGTACCAGATGTGGATAATGACTTTGCGCTGCTTAAAATCAAGGTGGAGCAGGCGCTTCGCACAAATGGAAAAAGCTCACCGAACTATAAAAGAAGCGGAGTTGCAGCTTATTCGAGCATGGATGAGCTGGTATTTGACCGCGGTGTATGGGAAGGTGAGACAGATACCTATGGTATATCCGGCGTTAGCAGTGGAAACGCAGCTGATAAAACGGTATGCGGTTCTCCTCTTGTAACATTGACGATCAATAAGGAAGGAACAGACGGAGAGGCCGTATCGTTATCTTCACTGATTGTTTCGATTCTGGATTATTACAATACCCATGATTATTACAATTATGGTGGAGTGGACTATATCAAAGAAGATGCGGACAGCTGGACGGTCGGTTTATATGCAAACCGGACCAATTATCCGATGCTCTTTTATGTTCCGGCGGACAGTTCTTCTGGAGATGCAATGTTTTACCGGGTAGCAAGTACACCTGCAGACCACAGTAAACGGCCTAGAGCCATTTATGTTGCATACAGTGAGGATGCCATTTATGATCCCCGCGGTGAAATGAAGAATTTTTCCGTGAACGAGGACGGCACCGTTAATGCGATCCTTTCCCCGGCCGTACAGGCAGATGAGAATGGGGATATCGTGAATGGTGTCGTAACCGAAACTGAATTTTATAAAACCGGGGAAACACCTCTGGATAAAAATGGCAATAAAATTCCGAAGGTAACCTATGTGGAGCGGACAGAGAAAATTTCCGTGGAAGTAAATGAATGCAAGTGGACGGAGATCCCTCTCACAAAGGAAGGTAATGTGTGGATCGCCCATCAAAATGGTAACTATACGGATGGATATGGAACGGAGCATAATGACGAGGCAGCAGCACGTTATGAATATACGCTGAAACTTCCATCCCGGTTCATTTCCCTGACTGAGCAGGATTGCATAGATTTTGGAATTTCAAAAGAACTTGCAGGCACCCAGGTTGGTAGCGCCTCCTATTATCTGGCAAAAGGTTCCAGCGTAAAAGCATACCTTAACTATCGCAGCCTTTTAGTAGGCCAGGAAAATTCTTATGTACAATCGGTAGCTCTTGATTATCCGGGACAGGACTATGTATTTCAGGATGGTGCAGAGCGGCCGGGTACGAACACCAGAAAGGAACCTGTAGGTGTAGAAGAGAGGATCATCAGTCAGCAGATCAAAGTAACAAAAACGATTGATGAGAAGAGTTACCGCAATACGAACTCCTACAGTGAAGTCCATGAGGACTGGTGGAGCCGCTTATTTGGTAATCATGCAGGGAATGGAGCATCGGATCATTCGGCCCAGAAGCTTGATAATTTCCGTTTCAAAACCTATTTGAAGTCAAATCTGGAAGCATTGTACCGGAATGAAAATGGAGAAATTGTATGGCAGGACCGTATGGGAACTGACCGGACGGATGCTGAGCAGTTTGCCGCAAATAAAGCATTTCCAATGCTGGTCAATAAGATCTATACAAAGGTTCCTCATCAGACGGATCCGCTGTTTAAAAAATCCAATGATGCAGCGATTGCCAATACGGCTCTTTATGATTATCATAACGGTCTGATCAGTGATGAGGCAAACACGGGCTATACGAGACTGCTGGAAACGGCAGACTATCTGGTTGAGGACGGTGACAGCACAAGAACGGTCAAAAATTACAATTATGAGAAGTTTTTTGATGCGATCAGCGTTTCTAATGGAGATAAATGGGATGAAAATCATCCGACCTACACAAGTTATAAGCCGATTGGAAATCTCATGAACCGTACCGAAGAGCAGCTGGATAATGCCAGGGTATCTGACCGGGTGCGTCAGTTTGCAATCAGCTGGTACCTGGATAATGAGGTAAAAAAACTGGTGCAGGAGGTGGACGCAGGTACTGGAGAGAAGGAGGCCAGTGCCGGTGCGACAGCATACAGTGAAGAAACGTATGATCTGGCACTCCGCCAGGCCATTATAAAGGCAGAAAACTATTTGAAGCCATTCTTTGCGTATGATCTTGATGAGCTTTACGCAATTCACTGGGATAGCGAGGCAAACGGAGGCAACGATCATGATACAACAACACTGGCTGCCAATACGATTTATGGAGATAAAGATCTTTCAAAAGATGGTGGGTATGCCTATGGGTTATCGAAATATTTACCGTATGGAACCTATGTGGTGGCAGAGCAGCCGCCGCATGTTGATGAACTGAAGGATTTTAAAAACCGACATTATCAGATTGATCAGCCAAGGGAAGTAACCTTGCCGAGTGTGTATGCATCTTATGATGCATCACAGGAAACTCCGGAAACGCTCAATTCTTTCTATAATTATGACTGTTCTGATTCCATGCAGCAGCTGGAACAGAAATATCAGATCCGGTTTGGTGAGGAGGACCATAAAATCCAGGCCCATAATCACCATGGGGATTTTGAAGTTTATAAGTATGGACTTGATCTGAATGAGATCACAAATGGGGTTCGGGCAGAAGCAGGTAACTATTTTGCATTGACGCAAAGCCCATGGCGGCCACTGAAAAATTATTATAATCCGGAGAATGATCGTTCTGCTGCCGAAGTTACCTATTATCTGACGGAGGGGCAGAGCGGTAGAAAAGGAATTTCGGAAAATTACCGGTATAGTTCCCTGTCTGAAGATGCGGGACTTTCCGATGATGTTCCATATCCGGGTGCGGATATTACTGCAGATAACCGGTTAGGAATCCAGTACCGGGATCATGTTGCAACAATGACGGGAATGCAGACAGCTTATGAGGGGAAATATGCTGCCATGCTGGTTCCATACAGCGTGATTGCATCAACGGATGAGCAGGCGGAGGTGACAGATGAAGAGCCGGGCCAGGGAGGAAGTGCATCATACCGGGGATTTGCTTACGATAAGTTTGTGAACCGCTTCTTTACGGCAAAGCTTAGAATAGAGAAGATTGACTCGGAAACCCATGAGAATATCCTTCACGACGGTGCACTTTTCAATCTGTATGCGGCATCCCGTGATGACATTGAGAGTGGCCAGGGAACAGTAAAATTTACGACAGAACCCACGCAGTTTACCGGAACAAAAGAATTCTTAACGGCAATGGGGGCTACCGACATCCGGCCGATTGCAAAAGGCCGACTTGCAAGGTGGATTGATCGTATTACCGGAAAAGAGAATGGCATCGGTGATCTGTATAGCGGCACCGTGCCGGAGGGTACACCGATCTGCAGTGAGGATGAGCAGATTGTCCTGGGAGATGAATACGGGAATAAGACCGTGGCCTTTAAAACCTATTCAACAACCAGGGACGGCCTGATGCGGGATGAGATGACAGACCAGGGAGCGTCCTATCAGGACCAGAATGTCGGTTATCTGGAACTGCCACAGCCTTTGGGCGCGGGGGTTTATGTTCTGGCGGAAGTAGATCCGCCGGCCGGATATGCGCGGAGTAAGCCGATCGCGATCGAGGTTTACAGCGACAAGATTACTTATTATAAGGAAGGAACAAAGGATAGCCGGGTATTGGCAGTCGTTTATGAGGATGATGCGGACCACCAGACAACCAATGCAAACAAACCGGAAGACAAGGTAAACGTGGCGCAGGTCTATGTGGAGAATACTCCGATCCGGCTGGAGGTTGAAAAGGTAAAAGAATCCTATGTAGGAAAGGCCAATACGACGGCAGATAAGACGGTCAGCTACAAGATTTCCGGTCGTGTGGATGGAAAATACAGCGAGATCGGAAAAAATCCGGACCTGGTTTATGCGTATCGGGATGGAAAATATTTGGGATATGCATGGCAGAAAGGAACCCTGGAGTATTTAGAGGAACGCAAGGCAGCAGGAGAAAAGGTGGAAATCGTTTATTCCCACGGAACATTTGCGGGCTATGGGTATGTTACCAGGACTCTTGAAACTGCAGATGATGAAAATGGCTATGTAGCAGGGGCATTGATGACATTGTTTGATGCAATCCCTGTGGAGCGTTCTGGATTTGAGGGAGATGAGGCTTATAACGGACTGAAGATTGAAAGAAATCTCACGAACAATATCACCAGAATGTATATCGAGCAGGGATATGCCGGAGAGAAAGTAGAGTTTGTCCGTGAAAAGGACGAGGCGGGTAAAGAACTGGAAGTGACTTTTTCGGCCGGTATTGATAAAGACGGAAACACCATTTCGGCAACCGGCGGAGTATGGTCTGCGGTTACGTTACAGCGGCCAGATACAGATATCTTATATTATGATCTGGATGGCCTGGATCCATATCAGGAGCGGTATATTGACGGCCAGTTCATTACCTATGTGTATGATAAAACGCATAAGCAGACGCCTGTGGAAGATGCAGAACGGGACCGCAGAAACTTTGAAAAGACTGATATAGAGCATTCGATGTATGTTTTTAAGGATGGAGTCCCATATTTAGAGATTACAGAAGGCGATTTTACAAAGGTAAAATACCGAAAGAATGATAAGCAGCTTGAAGTGGAGGCAGGCACCAAAATTTATCATTTGGATAAAGACGGGTACCGCGATGCTTTGGTTGATCCGGCAACAGGAATGGCATATATCGAAGAAGGCTGTTCAGACGGAACGGTAAGAACTCTGGTATGGCCAGTTAATGTAAGAAAAGATGAATTCGGAAATGTGATTGCCCGTGATAAGATCACGACTTCCCGTATTGCTACGGTGGCAGAAAATAAGGACGGATATGCAGAGGATGAAACGCTGGATGTGGTAAATAATTCCACCGCGGAGATACCGGATGCGGATAAACCGTCGTATACCCATGCGGAGTCTGGCCATATTACCGGAACCTGGAAAGGAAATGGTGAGCAATCACACGAGGAGAGCAGCGTTGAGCAGAACCGTTTTAATCAGGATATGAATGGTTCTGTCCTGGTAGATGACAATGATGGTGATTTTCTAAATGAACTCAATCCGGTCTATGATGACCATGGTTTGGTTTTGTATTACCAGAGAAGTTCAGAAACCTACAAAAAGGGAGAGGATCTTTATGACCGGAATGGAGATTTTGTACGACACCAGGATTCAGATAATCTGGAAGAATACAATCTGAACGCATATCGTATCAATGAACACGATGAACTGTATGATGCTTCTCAGGAGAAGAAAACACCGGAGCGGAAAAATCTGTATCACCGGCTGGGTGAGGGATATATCCTTGAAAACACCTGGTTAAGCTCTGACAAGACTCCGAATGATCCATTCGATACATTTCAAACAGACGGACAGGCAGATGTTTTAAAACGCCTTCCGAGCGGAACCTATATTTTGGAGGAGTTAAAGGCACCGGAGGGCTATGTAAAGGGCCTGCCTAGTGGCATTTCTGTAGCGGAGACGGGAGAGCTTCAGCATGTTCAGATGGTTGATCGGACCACAAAGATTGAAATTAGTAAGATCCATGCGCCGCAGGATACCAAAATGCCGGTTCTGGATATGGACCATGAACATCCGGAAACGGGAGAGAAACCGTATGAGCGCGAGGTGGTGACTGGTGATATTGCTTCCTATACATACAGTTCTGTTTCTGGAGCAAAACTGGCGCTGTATCCGGCCAGACGGGTATATAGTGCGGATACGGAGAAATATCCGAAGGGATATTATCTGGTAAAAACGCAGAATACTCCGCTGGTTTGGGAAGATACAAACAGTACCGCTTCCAACCCGGTATGGAATACCGCGGAATGGATCAGTGGAAATGAACCGGCCTATTTCGAGCGGATCCCGGCGGGAGATTATCTGTTGGAAGAGATTGAAACGCCGGAAGGATTTGTAACAGCAGATCCGGTGGAAATTACAGTTGGAGATCAGTCAGAAGTTGAAACCGTCTGCATGAAAAATGATACCACAAAGGTTGAGATTGAAAAATTCTTTACAGATGAGCAAGGAGAGAAAGTCCAGCTGTCTGGGGCGGAATTTAGCCTTCATCAGGCAGTGGTCAATGCAGAAGGGGAAATTATTTACGATGCGGATGGCACGCCGGTATATGATGCCCGTGTTCTGGCATCATTTAAGAGCGGCACTGTTGAGGATTATCAGAATTTCCGCGATGCATTTGAAAAAGCGTATGCGTCCTATGGTGTGGATCTTTCACTATTTGGCTGGAAGGAGAATGGGCAGGAAAAATCTGCAACCGTCACAGCTAAGACGGTAATGGATGCGACAAGCGCCGGAGGAAGTCACGACCGATTTGCAACGAAAGCACTCCTTACCATGATTACAAGCGACGGGGAGACTATACGCGTAGCAGTATCTGGCAACCTGCCGGAAACCGTCTTTGATTACCAGTTTGATTATCAGAAATTGGAGCATATAAATGCTTACGCGGATACTTACCTTACGGACAGAGGCACCAGAAGGATCAATGGCCTGCCAGCAGGGGAAAAGTATGTCCTTGTAGAAACCAAGGCACCCGATGGATTTTTAAAAGCAGATGCCCAGGTGATTGTAGTGGAGAACCGGAAGGAGATCCAGCAGTATCACATCGAGGATCTGGAGGGACAGATCTGGCTTTCTAAATCTGCTGTTGGTGTGACCGGGGAGATGGCTGGGGCTACCATGGCCCTGTATAGAGCAGATCAGTCAGGAAATTTGAACCAGTCCGATGAGTATCTGGTCAGCCAGTGGGTAACCGGAGCAGATGGCATTTATACAGTGACAGATAAAGTAAATGGCAGGATCCCGGAAGGATATCAGGTGGGAGATTTAAGGATTCACATCGAGACGGGCCTGGCAGAAGGCATCTATTATTTAGTGGAACTGTCAGCACCGGACTATTATACCTTAGCAGAGCCGGCACGATTTGAGTATCATCTGGATGATTTGGTACAGACGATTCGGGCAGTCAATGAAGCGGTGAAAGGTGCGCTTTCTATCACCAAGACTGGAGAAGACGGCCAGGGACTTGCCGGAGCAACATTTGAGATCAAAGCGTATAAAGAAAATGATCTGGATGAGCCGGTCACCACAAACATGATCTATGGAACAGAGCCAGTCATCACCGTGCAGGATCTTCCTGTTGGTGAGATGCGGCCAGATGGAAGCATCATTCCATATACATACACGTTACAGGAGATCGCAGCGCCGGAGGGTTATAGTGTAAATCCGGAAATCATCACCTGGCAGTTTGAGCCGAAACAGGGTGACGGCCAGAGCTTTGCCCATGAGACGGTAGTAATTCATCAGGAGAGCGTAAAGGATCAGAAAACCAGGCTGTATTTTAGTAAGCAGGACTTCGATGTTTTAGGGGATGACAATACAGAAGGTGCTTTTATAGATGGGGCAATTCTTTCCATTTATGAAGTGACAGGAAAAGATGAACACGATCAGCCTGTATATGATAAAGATGCACCGTTTACGACCTGGACCACCAGAAAATTGGAGAAGAGGCATAAGGTTATCGGACTTATCGCAGGGCATACCTATATCCTGGTGGAAGATACTGCGCCGAAGGGGTGGAATCTGATGAAGCCGGTACTGTTTACGGTATCCAGTGATGGAAGGAGTATCCAGGGCCTTTCTAACCAGATGGAGAGTATTGAAATCCAGCGGGTATCAAAGAATGATTATGAATTGGATACGATCAATCGTGATACCACAAGCATTGAGCAGGTAAAACTGAAGGGCCGTTATGTGACCCAGATATATTATGAGCTGACGGACGCAAACAAAGATCTGATAGAAAGCTGGATCGGTGCTGGCGAGGAACATGTGATAAGAAAACCGTTCGCTTCTGTGTCAGAAGGATCGGCCTATACCATCACGGAGTACTGCAGGTATTCCGATGGAACGGTTCTTGTGACGGATCGGTTCACCAAAACATTCTGGTTTGATGAAAATGGAGAGATTAAAATTCCAACCAGAGAAATTGACCATGTAAATGAGACCTTATCTTATGCGGACGGAACCAAGATTACCGCGTTTATTCCAGATGCGGATAATCAGGAAAAGCAGGTGAAAAATCCTTTGCAGAAAGATGATCTGGTAATAACCAGACTGTCTGCGGATGGTGCCAGTGCATTAGCGCCGGATCAGGCAATTTTTGAAAGAATTCGAATGATCAATACGGATCACAAAACGGCAGATATGGTATTAACCGTGACTGTCGATGCAGATACAAGCATTATTGATCCGGGAACAGGAACTTTCGACGGAGAAAAACTGGTATTCCATTTTGAGAGCGTGGCGCCGGGTGAAGCTGCATACGCTGCTTTTACAACACAGGTAAGTGGTGAGGCATCTACGATTGAGGCGAAAGCAGAATATAACGGAATTGTAAGGGAAACCCAGAAGACAGTGCCGGTATTAACCTATGGAAAAGTAGTATTGTTCAACGAACTTACGGGATCTGGAAAGGAGCGGTATAAAGATCAGAAAACATCATTTAGGGTAAAACTTTATGACGCATCGACAGGAAGGGAACTTCCAGGGACCTATTCATACAGCGGCAGCAGGACCGGCATGATAAAGAGTGGCGATACCATCAGCCTCTCTGGTAATGAATATGTCAAGATCGATCCTGGTTACTATAAAAATGTGACCTATGAGATTGAAAAGATCGAGAATGGCCTGCACCATACGGAGAAAATGACATCCGGAAGTGTGGATGTAACTCACGGAAACGGAGCCAGATTTACCAGAAATATTGAGGATACGGCAAAACGCACGATATTTAAGCAGGGAGAAACCTATGTGCTTACGGAAGAAACCGTATTCGCAAATGGGGACAGCCTTCCGACAAATAAGATCAGTACAATTCTGGGCCAGTCTGTGAATGTTGAAGGCATTGCAGCCGCGGACCGGAAAACCAAAGTTATGATCTCAAAGACGGAAATTGGCGGTGGTAAAGAGCTTCCTGGCTGTGAAATGGAATTATACGATGAGGAAAATAATTTGATCCACAGATGGACCAGTTCTGATGTAGCGGAAAGCCTTGAAGAATTCCTGGAACCGGGAAAGACCTATAGACTGGTTGAAAAAAGCCCGGAACCTGGATATTCCTATGCGGAAGATATCACCTTTACCGTAAATGAGGACGGCACAGTGGACCGTGTGGTTATGGTGGATAAGCCTACTCACATCGTGTTATCTAAAAAGAAGATCACAAACAGTGAGGAACTCCCGGGAGCGCTGCTTCAGGTTGTGGATAAGGACGGAAACGTAGTAGAGGAGTGGATCTCTACGGACAAGCCTCATGAAACTGTTGCAAAACTGGTAGTGGACGAGAGTTATGTGCTGCGAGAGGTTCGGCCTGCAGACGGCTGGGCATATGCCGAAGATGTGCCGTTTAAGGTGAGTCATGACGGAACAGTTGATTATGTCAAGATGGAGGACAAGCCGACTCATGTTGTAATTTCCAAGCAGGAGATTACGGGAAGTAAAGAACTTCCGGGCTGTACGCTGCAGGTCATTGATAAGAATGGAAATGTGGTAGATGAGTGGTTTTCTACCGACCAGCCTCATGAAATTAAGGAGAAACTGATCGCAGACGAGGAATATACACTGCGGGAGGTTCGTCCGGCAGACGGTTGGGCCTATGCGGAAGATATTCCGTTTAAAGTAAGCCATGACGGAACGGTCGATCAGGTCAAAATGGAGGATAAGCCGACGCATGTGGTTGTATCCAAGAAGAAAATTACGGGAAAAGAAGAACTTCCGGGCTGTCATCTGGTGATAAAGGATAAGAATGGAAATGTGGTTGATGAATGGACCTCTTCAACGATACCACACGAAATCGTAGCAAAACTGATTGCCGGAGAAACTTATACACTTATTGAGATCCGGCCGGCAGATGGCTATTCGGTTGCGGAGAGCATTGAATTTACGGTATCCAAAGACGGCAGCGTCGATATGGTGGAAATGTTTGATGATGTAACCCATGTAGAATTTGGCAAGGTAAATCCAAATGGCACGCTTCTTAGTGGTGGCCAGATACAGATCAAAGATCTGGACGGAAATGTACTGGTTGATTTCGTGCCGGATGGTACGGTTTACCGGGTTGACGGTGTACTGAAAGCCGGAGAGACCTATGTCATACACGAAGTATCAGCTCCTGGTGGATACCGGGTATCTGAGGATCAGGAGTTTATTATGCCATTGGGTCAGGAAACAAAAGAAATCCGATTTGTGAATTTTGCGATCAATGGCGGTGGTGGCGGAGGTGGCACCACTCCGGGGAAACGCCAGTTGTCCATTCGCAAGTACGATCCAGTAAACCAGATCGGCGTGGCCGGAGCAAAGCTTACTGTTTACAGTGCGGACGGAAGCCTGTATTTAAAAGGTATTACGGATGAGAGCGGATATCTGACATTTGCTATGCCGGCGGATGGAACCTATACATATCAGGAAACAGAGGCACCGGCTGGATATTACCTGAACCCGGCTGTACAGTACCTTTATATTAAGGATGGTAAAGTAACAAATCCAGAAAACCGGACCTTGTATGATTATCCAAATGTGGAGGTGATACTTGAAAAGAAAGATTCAGAAGACGGCACAGCAGTTCCGGATACACTGCTTCAGGTGACTGATCCGGTCGGCCAGGTGGTATTTCATGGCAGAACGGATGAAGCAGGAGCGTGCAAGGTTCCGGCCGGTAAGGCAGGAACTTACCGTATCGTGGAGATCGAACCGGCAAACGGATATGAGCGGTCCGAAGCACCATGGCAGTTCCTTGTTTCATATGACGGAACCATTGCTGGGGAAACAACGCTATATAATGAAAAGATTGATAAAAGGGTTGGTATCGGGCGGATCTATGCACATTATGAAAGTACGAATGGAAGCAGTGGATCCTATGGATTGGGTGTTCCAGACTGGCTGAAGCAACCGAAGGCAGGAGATACTACAGATTCATTCAAATGGTATGTACTGGCAACCATCTTTGCGATGGGCGCAGGGGGACTGGTGCTTATCGGACGAAGGAAAGGAAAGAAAAAAGATGATGAGGCGTAGATATTTTAGCGCCCTGATGTTTACGGCGGTACTGGTATTTGCCAGTCCCGCCGGGAAAACCATGGCGAGTCAGGTATCAGAAAACCAAACGCAGAGTATTGCAGAGAATGTGAATGTAGCGGTGCCTTCTGAGGCAGAAAAGCAGGTTAGCGGCGCAGATGATGCGATTACCACCGTGGAAGAAGTATTTGGAGAGCGGCCATATTACGGTTCAGGAGAGACGGATGGAAGTTATGTATATTATTCACAGGTCTTTCCAAAGGATGCGGATCAGGACCAATATCTGCCTGAGGAAGAGCATGTGGAAGGTGATGATACATACCGGTTAGTGGATTATGAGGTGAAGGAACAGTCTCTTTCAGGAAGGAAGAAGCATATCCGGGATACGTTACTACTGAAAGATTATGAGGGGATCGATGAGATTCCGGAAACCTATAAGGTAGAAATTGCAGATAATCCGTTTCAAACCGTAACGGAATATACGTTGCCGATCAAAGAGGCAGAGCGGGTAAATGAACGCTGGGAAGATTCCTTTACGTTTGATATTGTCGTAGAACATGCAGACTCAGGACTATTTCAGATTGGAAATGAGGTGATATCACTTAATCAGACTGTGGATCCGTTTGCTGGTAATGAAGGGCTTTTATTAGAGCTGATCGGGGTGCCGAATGACGCATACCAGATTGATCACACGGCCTGGGCCGGTGACATGTATGAGCAGAATGGGATCCTGTATCGGAATGCAGTCGCTTATGGGAAAAAGCTGGTTTATGATCTGGAAATTTCGTATGAAGATGTGATCACCCTGCCGGAAGAAGAGGGGTATCAGATCCGGGCGCGGTATGAACTGCTGCCGAAGGATGCTTCTGTTATGTCGGAAAGCACATCAAAATCATTGGGATCCAATCACTGGGATTGGCTTAAAAACCTATGGGAAGAGATGATAAAGTTTCTGAAAAAGATAGCAGAAACTGTAAAAAAGCATCCGTACATTACGGCGGTTGTATTTTTCCTATTGTTTATCGCAATCATATTATACCTTGCTGTCAGACGCAGAACAAAAGATGCCGAAGAGCCGGAGCATGTTTCAAGGCGGTGGCATCGCGGTCCGAAACGCGGCAGAAGAAGGTAGATCTAGCTGCGTGTGGTGTCACAGCCATACGCAGATCGGAAGAGCACACGTCTGAACTCCAGTCACTAGCTTATCTCGTATGCCGTCTTCTGCTTGAAAAAA
>ENA-USUG01002243-USUG01002243.1-human-gut-metagenome-genome-assembly--contig:-NODE-2243-length-29689-cov-8.894570_pt1 | contig 29689 bp, 24 predicted proteins | sample MGYA00250059_ERZ773394 | MGnify/ENA primary metagenome ERZ773394 (study PRJEB29103, sample SAMN06111957) | human gut metagenome | biome: human gut; feature: ankylosing spondylitis patient; material... | reverse complement strand
ACGCCTGCAGATACCTTCCTTGTCCTTCGCACTCTGCTGAACTGTCTTGCTTGCATTATTTTCTGGAATTGCTATAATACTTCATTTGAAAAGCTTTCCACTTTCCAGGGAATCTGATCTTCCATAGGATTGCATTTCAGTGATTATATCGATGAAGGATGAAGGGAATCATTGAATAACTGCGCGTCGCATTCTCGTTACTTTAGTGATGAGTTAGACGCGCAAATTTTTTATTCAAGATGGACAGATAGAGAATTGCTTGTAAGATTCTTTCTTGTGCCATAGGAAATTACTCCGTAATGTTCCTATGACTTATGTCGCAGAAGCGCCCCGTTCTTTTTTATTGTTTTATTGTTCTGGGGGCGATATCAGAAGGGGAAGAGTTGGTGCCGGGATGAATTTGACGGGGCCGTAGTAATTCTTAGTCTGCGGGAATCTGCGTTATTCGGAAAAACACTCACTGTTTGAGCGAAGTTTGCAACGGAGCGAGTTTGAGGTTTTTTCGAATGGTTTTAGCAGATTTCCGCAGGCTTAGAATTTCTAGGTCACGGCAACCTGAATCCCGGCACCAACTCTTCCCCTTCGTCCCTTGTAAGCAACAACAAGTAAGCACCAACAAAAAAGTATAAAACATAAAACTGCATATAATAGGAAGAAACACCCCTAAAACCATAAAAACACCCCAATAATAGATACAATATACAACAAAGATTACAATAAAACCACAATAAAAATAAAACCTCAAAGAAAAACCACTGTTATTTTCTACAAAAAAAATAGGATATTCAAGAAAAACCGAAGTATTTTGTATAGTTTTTTTAAGAAACCATTGCTATAATACAATCACAGTAAAACAAACGGGCACGCAAGAGCAGGAACGATGAGAATGCGCTTCGTGTTAAAAAAACTATATAATGTAAATTCAAGGAGGGTTTTTACAATGAAAAGAAAATTAGTGAGCTTAGTACTTGCAACAGCAATGGTAACATCATCTATGATGGCAATGCCTGTATTCGCATCTGACGACACAGCAGCTGAGGAAACAGCAGCTGAGGAAACAGCAGAGGAAACAGCAGACGAAACACCTGAAGCTAATCCTGAATTAGCTGACAAAAAAGTTGGTGTTTGTATCTATCAGTTCTCTGATAACTTCATGACACTGTTCCGTGGCGAGCTGGAAAGCTATCTTGAAGAACTTGGATTCTCCAAAGATAACATCACAATCCAGGATGGTGCTAACGACCAGGCAACACAGTCCAACCAGATTGATGCTTTCATCGCTGACGGCGTAGACTTACTGATTATCAACCCTGTAAACTCCTCTTCAGCAGAGAGCATTACAGATAAAGTAGTAGCAGCAAACATTCCGCTTGTATACATCAACCGTGAGCCAAGCGAAGACGAAGAAAAGAGATGGGAAGACAACGACTGGGATGTTACATATGTAGGATGTGACGCTCGTCAGTCCGGTACAATGCAGGGTGAAATCATTTCTGACCTTGGCCTTGACGCAATCGACAAAAACGGAAACGGAAAAGTTGATTACATCATGATCGAAGGTGACCCGGAGAACGTAGATGCTAAATATCGTACAGAATTCTCTGTAAAAGCACTTGAGGATGCAGGACTTGAAGTAAACCAGCTCGATGATCAGGTTGGTAACTGGGATCAGGCTACAGCTCAGAACCTCGTAGCTAACGACTTAAGCCAGTTTGGTGATGACGTAGAAGTTGTATTCTGTAACAACGACGCTATGGCACTTGGTGCTCTGCAGTCTATCGAAGCAGCAGGACGTACAGTTGGCGAAGATATCTACCTTGTAGGTGTAGATGCTCTGTCCGAAGCTCTTGACAACGTAGAAGCAGGAAAAATGACAGGTACAGTATTTAACGATCACATTTCCCAGTCTCATGCAGCAGCAGACGCAGCTGTAAACTATCTGACAGGCAAAGGAAATGACCACTACATCGGCTGCGATTACGTAAAAGTAACAGCAGACAACGTAGCTGACATCAAAGAAATGACAAAATAATTCACAGCAATGAATGATCATAGAGGTGCGGGTGACGCAAATGGCACCCGCACCTTTCTTTGAGAAATTCGAGAAAAAGGAAAGGGAGGAGAAACATGTCTGAGTACAAACTGCAACTGAAGGGTGTCTGCAAATCCTTCCCCGGTGTTAAGGCACTTGACAATGTACAGTTGTCACTCCGTCCGGGAACAGTACATGCTCTCATGGGAGAGAATGGTGCAGGCAAATCAACTCTGATGAAATGTCTGTTTGGTATCTACAAAATGGATGCCGGAGAGATTTATTTAGATGGAGAAAAAATCACAGTAAACAACCCTGATGAAGCCATGAAATATGGAATCGCGATGGTACATCAGGAACTGCAGCCGGTTCCGGCCAGAACCGTAGCTGAGAACCTGTATCTGGGAAGATTTCCGACAAAGAAATTCGGACCATTACAGGTGATTGATCACAAGAAGATGTATGAAGATACAGCTTACTGGCTGAAAGAAGTAAAAATGGATTTCGATCCAAAAGCCTTACTGGGTGACCTGTCTATCGGACAGATGCAGTCAGTAGAAATTGCAAAAGCAGTTTCACACAATGCAAAAGTGGTAATCTTTGATGAGCCTACATCCTCATTATCAGATAACGAAGTAGAAGCTCTTTTCAGAATCATGAATGATCTGAGAGACAAAGGTGTTGCCATGGTCTACATTTCTCATAAGATGGATGAGATCAAACGAATCGCAGATGATATCACGATCATGCGAGACGGTACATATGTAGGAACCTGGCCGGCAGCCGAAATGACTACTGACGATATCATTACCAAAATGGTAGGACGTGAGCTGACCAATGTATATCCGGAAAGAAAGAACAAACCGGGAGAAGTCATCATGGAAGTTAAACATTTGAGTTCTATCCATGAGAAATCTTTCCAGGATATATCTTTCACACTCCGTAAAGGCGAGATCCTTGGATTCGGAGGTCTGGTAGGAGCCCAGAGAACCGAACTTCTGGAAGGTGTATTCGGAATGAGAGCAATCAAATCCGGAGAAATTTATATCAAAGGCCAGAAAGTAAATATCAAACATCCGGCAGATGCCATGAAAGCCGGAATCGGTCTGATCACAGAGGACAGACGTGGAAATGGTATTTTCGGATGTCTTTCCATCAAAGATAATGTCGGTGTTTCTATTTATAACAAGTATCTGAAAGGCGGATTTGTGCTTGACCATAAGAAGATTAACAATGTCGTAGATGACAGCATCAAGAAGCTGCGTATCAAAACTCCGAACATGCAGGAGCATATCGCAAACCTGTCCGGTGGTAACCAGCAGAAGGTTATCGTAGCAAGATGGCTGGCAAATGACCCTGATATTCTGATCATGGATGAGCCGACCCGTGGTATCGACGTTGGTGCAAAACACGAGATTTATGAAATTATGAATGATCTGGCCGCAGAAGGCAAAGCCATTATCATGGTTTCTTCCGAAATGGCAGAGCTGCTTGGTATGTCTGATCGTGTTTACGTTATGTGTAACGGCAAGATGCGCGGAGAAATTACAGAGACCGCAGAGATGACTCAGGAACATGTCATGGCCTATGCGACAAAATTCTGATGGGAGGAGAATAATCATGGGAAACAAAAAGAAATTAAGTTTTAAACAAATTATGACGAATTATGGTGTTATTATCATCATGGTTTGCCTCATTGTATTTACCGGAATCACAAGACCAAACTTCTTAACAGCAAACAACCTGACAAACATTCTTGCAACTATGAGTTTCCGTCTTGTAATTGCACTTGGTATTGCCGGATGTATCATCACTGCAGGCTGTGACCTGTCAGCCGGACGTATGATCGGTTTTGGCGGATGTATCGCAGGTACACTGCTTCAGAAAATGGATTACTCCAACAAATTCTTTCCGAATATGAAACCTTTAAACATCTGGCTTGCACTGATCGTTGTTATGCTGATCTGTGCTGTATTCGGACTTGTAACAGGATTCTTTATTGCATACCTTAACGTACCGCCATTCATTTCAACAATGGCTATGATGGAAATCGTTTATGGTATCTGCTGTATTTATACAAACGCAACTCCTCTTGGTGGATACACAAGTGAGTATACAGGACTTGCAACAGGTAAATTCCTTGGAATGAGCTACCTGGTATGGATCGCAATCATCGTTGGTATTATCACATGGTTCATCTTTAACATGACCCGTCATGGAAAATATATGTATGCAATCGGTGGTAACCCACAGGCAGCAGAAGTTGCTGGTGTTCCGGTTAAAAAGACTCTGATCATTATCTATGCAAAAGCAGCAGCTATGTATGGTCTTGCAGGATTTATGATGGGTGCAAAAGCCGGCGGTGCATCTGTTCAGTTAGGTTATGGTTATGAAATGGAAGCGATCGCAGCCTGCACCATCGGTGGTGTATCTGTAACTGGTGGTCGTGGTAAAGTTTCTTCCGCTCTGATCGGTGTTGCAGTATTCGAGTTCCTGAAAACAGCACTTCAGTTCCTGGGAGTAAACCCATACGCTCAGTACATCGCACTTGGTATCATCATCTTCATTGCTATTTCACTGGATATCAGAAAATACATTGCAAGAAGATAAGAAAAACGATATAATGTTACATACAGGACCGCCGTTTTGGTACGACGGTCCTTTCTCTATATATAGACTAAAAAATGTAAAGGAGAAATAAAAAAATGGGAGAAAGCTATTTATCCAGCGCAATGATTCCGCTGATGATGACTCTGGTTCTGGGATACTATGCAGCACGTCTGCTGATCTTTCACGACACAGAATCTATTACGGGCAAAAACGGCGCCAAGTTTAAGGACAAGGAAAAATATGTGACAGAGTCAGGAAAGCTGATTCTTTTTATGGCAGCAGGCTCATTTATTATGGCGATCATTATGTATTTTAATGCTTATGTGGCAGTGACTCAGATTGCAGTCTGGTTTCTGATCTTCGGGATTCTCTGGAAGAGAATGAATGATAAATATGGAGATACAAAATCTCATAAAAAGAAATAAAATGATTGTCCGGAGTAACGGACAACATACAGAACAGTAAGTAACAGGCGGAGTGTAAATATGGAGAAGTATTCAGTATTACTTGTGGATGACGAGGAAGATGTTATCCAGATTATTATGAAAAAAATGGACTGGGAAAGCATGGGCTTTCAGGTTGCGGGATATGCTCATAATGGTGTGGAAGCACTGGAGATGGCGGAGGAACTTCAGCCGGACGTGGTCATGACAGATATCAAAATGCCATACATGGACGGACTGACTCTGAGCCGCAAACTGAAGGAACTTTACCGTACAGTAAAGATCATTATTTTCTCGGGATTTGATGAATTTGAATATGCAAAAGAAGCCATTCAGATCGAAGTGGAGGAATATATTTTAAAGCCAATTGATGCTGGAAATCTGAAAGAAGTTTTCGACCGTATTCGTGAGAAAATAGACCGGGAGATGGATGAGAAAAGAAACGTTGACAAGCTGAGAGAGTATTATATGGAAAGTATTCCGATTCTTCAGGAGAATTTCTACACTTCTTTGATCGATGGCAGGATTCCGGAAGATGAGATTGACAGATATGTGGATGATTATCAGATCAGTCTGACAGGACCATATTATGTGGTTTCTATTTTACATATCAGTACAACAAATATCCCTCCAAATATGAATACTTTTCTGCTTGGCGTATCTGTAAAAAAACTGGCAGAGGAGCATATGGAGGATGAATGGAAGTCCAGAATCCTTATGTATCTGGGAGATATTGTGGTGATCACACAGCTTGAGAGCCAGGAACAGATCACGGAATTTACAGACTTTATGGACCAGTTATGCCGTCTGGCAAAACATGTCTGTGAAGCTACCGTAACCGCCGGAATTGGTTATGTATCCAATAATCTTCCTGATATCCGCCTCTCCTGGCAGGGTGCCAGAAGTGCAGTTTCTTACCGCGTAATATATGGAAATGCCCGTGCCATCAATATTGCAGAAATTGATCCTATGGAGAATGCGGATGAGCGCTGGGAAGAACAGGAAATTCAGAAAATCCTGAAGAAAATCCGTATGGGAAGCAGAGAAGAACTGGAAGAGGAGATTGATCACTGTATCCATAAGTTTATGGAAGATGGAACAACCATGCAGAAATATCAGATTTTTATTATGGGTCTGATCACGGAAATTTTCAGATTCTGTACGAATAATCAGTTGGATATTGAGGAATTTTACGGTGAAAAAAGTGCGGTTTTTGAGAAATGCATGCAGATGGAATCCCCGGAAGAACTGGAGCGATGGCTTCTGGAGATTGGGGAAAAATTACAGGAAACCGTTCAGCAGGAACGTCAGGCAACTACCAAATCTTTTGCGTCCAAAGCAGTGGAATATGTACAGGAACACTACAGTGACCGGAACATAACCATAGAATCTATCTGTAAGGAACTGGGGGTAAGTGCTGCTTATTTTTCTACAATTTTCAAGAAGGAAACAGGTAAAACATTTATCAGTTTTCTGACAGATTACCGTATGGAGAAGGCTGTGGAACTGCTTATGACAACCAATGACAAGACCTATATTATTGCAGAAAAAGTAGGTTATGCAGACCCGAATTATTTCAGTTATGCGTTTAAGAAGCAGTACAGTATGTCACCGTCCAAGTATCGAAGTGCGAACAGTAATGGGTAAAAGTAAGAACCGGGTCAGACAGAAAACAGTTGAGCAATAAAAAGAAAACAGGTATAAAATAAGATTGTTTTTATTTGTCAGATAACTGAAAATATTATCAGAATAACGATACAGGGGCAGGAGAGTCAGTGGAAAAGATCAGAGAGTTATTATCCCGTAAGGGAAAGAAAACAAGGAGCATGCAGATGACCATATCGGTTTCTTTTACCGTTTTGTCAGTATGCTGTATGTGCTTTCTGGGTGTGATGCTTTATCAGCAGTTTACGAAGAAAGCAGAAAACTTAACAGTGGAAAATTCCAGGCAGCTTTTGAATCAGACAACGATCAATCTGGAAGACTATCTCAGAAATATGAGACGGATTTCGGATGCCATGTATTATACGGTGATCAAAAATACGGACATCGGAAGTGGAAGTCTGGACGATTCCATGACACTTTTGTATGAGTCCAATAAAGATAAGCTGGTGAGCGTTGCCTGCTATACAAATGATGGAAATCTGGTGGCAGCTTCACCGATTGATACGGAGAAAACAGAGATAGATGTCACGTCTCAGTCCTGGTTTAAGGATGCGGTGGGAGAACTGGAAAACTTTCATTTTTCCAAACCGCATGTGGAGAATCTGTTTGATGATCCTTCTTATCGATATTACTGGGTGGTTTCACTGAGCCGTACGGTGGAACTTACCAGAAATGGTGTTTCCATGCTTGGTGTGCTTCTGGTAGACATGAATTATAGCAGTATCGAGCAGCTTCTGGATAAGGCAAATTCCGATACTTCCGGAGAGTATCTTTACCTGATGGCACCGGACGGGGAGATCATTTATCACCCGAAACAAAATCTGATTCATATGGGATTATATCAGGAAAATAACAGTATGGCAGCAGGATATGAGGATACTACGACAGAGGAAAATTTCCAGGGAGAAAACCGTCTGGTCACTGTAAAAACCATCAGCTATACAGGATGGAAACTGGTCAGTGTGGTTCCGATGAAATCTTTCAGTATGGGTATGTCAGGAATGAGAAATCTGGTGGTTCTTCTGGTTGCGCTGACAGTTTTTGCAGCAGTGATCCTGAATCAGATGGTATCTGCAAGAATCTCCAAACCTCTGCGCAGACTGAATGATTCCGTGAAGGAATGGGAGGCCGGAAATATGGAACCGGATATTTATATAGGCGGTTCCATGGAAGTGGAACATCTTGGGAAAACCCTGCGCTCCACAGTGGCACAGATCCGCCAGTTGATGGATGACATTGTGGTGGAACAGGAAGAAAAACGAAAGAGCGAACTGGATGCGCTTCAGTCGCAGATCAACCCTCATTTCCTGTATAATACGCTGGATTCTATTGTATGGATGATCACAGGAGAGCGTTATGATGATGCGGTATTTATGATCACGCAGCTTGCCAGCCTGTTCAGGATCAGCCTGAGCCGTGGAAAAACAGTGATCAGGATTGAGGATGAAGTGAAGCATGCGCAGAATTATATGAACATCCAGAAAATCCGTTATAAAAACAGTTTTGAGGTGGATTTCCAGATAGATCCGGAGATTCTGGACGGATGTACAGTGAAGCTGGTTCTCCAGCCGCTTCTGGAAAATGCTATCTATTATGGAATGGAATTTATGGATGGAGAGGGAGAAATCCATGTACGCGGATACCGGAAAGAAAATGACGTTTATCTGGAGGTAGAAGATAACGGACTTGGAATGCCGGAGGAAGAAGCCGCAGAGCTTCTCAATGGAAAAGAACGGCCGCATAAGCATGGTTCCGGTGTTGGTCTGGTGAATGTGCACAGCCGTCTCAAACTTCGCTTTGGAGATCAGTATGGTCTGATCATCAAAAGCTGTCCGGATGAAGGAATGCTGGTTCAGATCCATATTCCATATACTCCTTATACAGCAGAGACACAGAAAATACTGGAAAGCGGGAAATACTCACAGTCCGGAAAAACGATGTCAGACGGCAGCAGAACTGGTGACACCGGAAGTCAGGAGGAGACGAAATGAAAAAGAATCGTTTATCTATCCTTCTCTTTTCCGCAGTGATTTTTGCAGTGATCATATACAGTGCTTACGGGATGGTGAATCAGGGAAAAGAAGAGGATTATATTTCCGTTTCTGTTATTGTAAATGACAGCAGCAGTGAACGCTGGGATGCGTTCAGAGAAGGTCTGGAACAGGGGGCAGAAGATAATCATGTGCATCTGAATCTGGTATCTACAGGCAAATTTCAGAATGTACAGGAGGAGCAGACGATTGTAAAAAGAGAGCTGGACGGAAGTGCAGACGGGGTGATCGTGGCACCTTATTCCAGTGATACGGATGTCGTTCTTCCGGGAGAAACTGCGAAGCCGACTGTGCTGATCCAGACAGGCATTGAGACAGATACACTCTTTACCACAGTTATGACAGATCATGTGAAATTCGGAGAAACTCTGGGAGATATGGCTGTGGAAGGCGGTGAAAAGACCGTCGGGATCTTCAGCGGAAATCAGAATCAGCTTGGAATGAGACAAAGGTTAAAAGCATTGAAACAACGCCTTTCAGAGGCAGGAGTGGAAATCGCCTGGGTGATCTCTGATAAAGAACTGTATAAGAAAATGCGAAATCAGGATTACTTTAAGAATGCTTCTGTGGATGCGGTTCTGTCTCTGGAAAATGATGATACAGAGAAGGCTGTTGACCTGATCCTGAATACAGAGAACCTTTCCTGGCATATCTATGGAGAGGGTCGTTCTGAGAAACTGATGTATTATCTGGATAAAGGAACTATCCGGGAGCTTCTTGTGCCGAATGAGTATTATATGGGATATCAGAGCATGTGTCTGGCGGCGCAGGCGGTTCAGTATCATACGGGAAAAACAGAGCAGACAGAGGTTGATTTTTTCAGAGTAACGAAGGATAATCTTTATGATGAGGAAACAAGCAGAATCCTGTTTCCTACAGTGAGATAAAATGACACCATAGATAAAACGGACGGGGGATAGAACGAATGAATGGAAGGTATCTGGTTTTTGCCGGGGTTCTGGGGATAGTGACTGTGGCAGCGGCAGGATGCGGCAGCAGTCAGGAGGAAGCTGTAAAAAACATTAAGATCGGGATCACATTGTATGATCAGTATGATACATTTCTTTCGGAAATGATGGAGGGATTTACAGCGTATGCAGCAGAAAAAGAAGAATCAAGTAAAATTGCGATCAATGTGGAAATTCTGGATGCTTCCAAAAGCCAGCTCACACAGAATGAGCAGGTGAAAAGCCTGATCGAAAAAGGATGCGATGTAGTCTGCGTGAATCTGGTAGACCGTACAGAGCCGACAACCATTACAGATCTGGCAGAAAAAAATGATGTTCCTGTAATTTTCTTTAACCGCGAACTGGTAGCGGAGGATCTGGAACGCTGGAGTGAACTGTATTATGTAGGGGCAGATGCTTCTGAGTCCGGAAGGCTGGAAGGTGAGCTTGCGGCAGACGCTTTCAAAAATGACAGTACGATGGATAAAAATGGTGACGGAATCTGCCAGTATGTGGTTCTGGAGGGAGAAGCCGGACATCAGGATTCGATCGTGAGGACGGAATATTCGGTAAACACAATGGTGGAACAAGGGGTTGAAACTGAAAAATTAGGATATGCCATGGCGAACTGGAACAGAGCGCAGGCACAGACAAAAACAGCAGCTATGCTGACACAGTTTGGCGGAGAAATTGAGCTGATCATGGCCAATAATGATGACATGGCACTGGGTGCGATCGATGCACTGAAAGCGTCCGGAATGTCAAAAGAAAACTGGCCGGTAGTGGTCGGAATAGACGGAACCAGCGGTGGACTGGATGCAGTCAGAAACGGTGAAATGCTGGGAACCGTTTACAATGACAAAGAAGGACAGGCGAAAGAAATGCTGAACCTCGCATTTGCCCTTGCCACAAATGGAGACAAAGACGATATTCCTCTGATAGACGGAAAGTATGTGAGAACTCCTTACCATAAAGTGACACTGGATAACATTGAAGAATATGCAGAAAAAAACAGCCCTGAGTAATCCGGGGCTGTTTCTTTTATAAGAAATTATTTTGTAATGTTCTGACTGTGTATTTGCAGAAAACTGCCAATGGCAGGTTCCGCAAGAGTCTATATTCAATGGAAAAAGAATTATAAAGACTGGATATAAGCAATCAGTTCTTCTTTCTCTGCCTCTGTTAATTTATGACTGGCTGTAAAGGCACAAATGAAGTTTTTAAGAGAACCTTTATAGGAATCATTGATGATCAGATTTGCGTAATCTTCATAATATTTCTTAGCTGTAACAGATGGAATATACAGGGCTCTTTTGCCGCTCTTGTCGATGTTCAGGAAACCTTTCTGAGCAAGACGGGTAAGGAAGGTATTGACTGTCTGTTTCTTCCATTCTTTCTTTTCTTCGTTGTTAAAATGATTCATGATCTCAGAAAAGGTTGCAGGTGTTTCCCTTGTCCATAAGTATTCTAAAATATAAAATTCTGTTGCGCTCATTGCATTGCGTAGCATTATAAGTCCTCCTTATTAGTATCATATAGTTTGTGTACAGATGCCCAGTTACTGTGGTACAGCCGACTGGTCACCGTAAATTCTGCCAGTACACTGGTACATACATAAGTATTATTTTAATATAAAAATATAAATATTACTAGGCGAATAATTGTACAAAATTTACGGTTGAAAATAGGTTAATTTATATCATTCCCAGTTAAAAGCAGTATAACATAAATTCGCAGAAAACGGTAACTTTTTTCGTTATCTGCAATACACTTTAACCAAATCAGGTAAGTCCCCTGCTTCAATTGCGAATATCCGCCTGACTCAGACAGTAGCCTCTCTGATCATGCAGTACTGTTTCAGTCCGAAATGATGTTTTTCCACAATGCCGTAAGTCTTAAATCCGAAATGTTCGTAAATAGGAACGTTATTGGGATTGTGGGTTTCCAGGGAGATGAGCATTTTATGTTTCTGTGCGTACTGGATGACTTCATCCATTAACACTTCTGCAAGTCCGTGATGCTGATGCCCCGGATCTACTGCGAGGTAGATTACATGAAGGCGGTCTGTCTGGTGAAGCTGGTCTGTCCAGCTGGAATTCAGGTAATCTTTTCCCTGAATGAAATTCCAGAAGGTTTTCAGGCTTGGATCTTCTTTGATAAGACACCCATCTGTGGTAAGGGTAGCTTTGGCTTCTGTGAGACAATACTGTAAAACATTGTAAGGCTCACTTTCATCAGAAACAACCAGAATGCTGTTCAGTTCGCTGCTGTCAGAATAGATTTCGCAGGTCTGAAAAAATTCTGTGAGATCACAGGAAAAAAGTTCCGGCAAAAGGCGTTCTCTGGTGTCGTCATCCGGGATCAGGGTATGATACAGTGGGTCCTGTGCGAAACAGACAGTTAACAGTTTCTGCAGTCTTGGTAAATCTTCTTCCTGTACCCGGTACAAATTATCACTTTCCATAAGTATGTAAATTCTCCTCGTTTTTGTTGTGATTTACAATCGATTATCTTTCATAAGTTTATCGGCTGTAAATCTATGATTTTGTGTTTTTTTATCTGTTACTGTGCACGGAGTGAACAGTAACTTTTGTCTGGATCAGACAGATAAAATTATCTGGTTAAATATGTGCTTGATATGTATTATTGATGTAGTCAGCTATCCAGTCTGTCAGAAAGTTCTGTCAACATGGCTGAGAGTTTTTCGACAGAACTGCTCAGATAACGCAGGTCATCTTTATAGTAGGCTTTCTGTCTGCGCAGGGCAGCTTCCAGACGGCGGATCTCTTCGTCCAGTTCCGGTGTATTTTCTTTCATGCGCTGCTTTAATGTCTGTACGATTCCATAAAGATTTTCGTGGTGCATAATGCGTCCGGCACCCCACATGAGGCGGTCTTTTGGCTGGTGAAGAATGTATTCTGTGAAATGATAGTATACTTCTTCATCAAAAAGGAATGCGTACATATTATTATCTACCCGGTAGAGTGCCTTCAGTGCGTCTGTGATGTTTCCTTCGGTAAGGGCAAGGCGGGCTTTCTCTAACTGGGAGATATTTTTGGAAGCAGATTCCTGTGGAAAAATGACTTCATCCTGCCAGTTCAGGCGTACCAGATAATTCTGTGCCTTGCGGAAAATTTTTAACAGTGCCGCTGCATTTGTTTCCTGGCTTTTGCGGAAAGCTGTGCGTTCTTTCAGTGCTGTCAGTTTTGCATATTTCTGATTGATCTGGCAGATGTGTGTATAAACCTGACTGCATAATTCCTGTACTTTTTCCAGACGGGCTGTCAGGCTGTTCTGTTCTTCTGATGCGAAGGAGAGAGCGTTTTCATGAATACCGGAAATCACTGCCTTTATTGTATTGCTGAAATTCATCGGAGGCAGGACCAGACGGTCAAAGGCCATTACAAGTTTCAGATAGCATTCATGATGGAACTGATAAACCGCTTCCTGATAGACATCCTGATTATCATACTGGGAATGATAATAGTTCTGCATGAATGGTCCGGCACTGAAATCATTTACGGTAGACGGGATTCCTGCGATCGCCATGGAGAAATCATCGGACCAAGTCTCAATCGGAGACAGGACTGTGATCCCGTCCGGATAAGCTTCCTTCGGAACCGTCAGGCTGTCTGTGAACTGCCGGATAAAGTCTGCATATTCATAGGTGCAGCGGATAGCATCCTGTGTGTTGTGTGCATGAGCCGGAAGCTCGAAATTCAGGTCTGCGATCACTTTTCCCTGCCAGTCCGGATGTACACGGAATACCTGATTATACGCACCTGTGGACCAGTCATATTTGGAATCAATGATGCCCCATTCTTCGGCTGCCATGGCGCAGAATACCAGAGTGTGGGCCGGTTTATAACCGCCTTTTACCAGTGCACGGGCGATGCCGAGCATCATGGCGATCGCTGCATTATCGTCCTGAAATCCATCGAAATAGGAATCATAGTGGGCAGATAATACGATCATGGAGTCTGTCTCAGTTCCCTGGATTTTGCCGACAATATTGCTGGCTTTTATGTCCGGAATGACTCTGGAACGGGCATCGAGAGATACTTTTAAGGAATGGTTGCGTAAAAAAACGGAATCCGGTTCAGAAGCATTCTGGATATGCTCAGAATCAGTGGTATTGTTTTTCTGAGCAGAAATTTTGTCCTGAAGGGCAGCCTTAAGGATTCGTGCATCTGCCTGAGACAGGGAGAAAGCAGGTGCGAAATCCGGGCCTGCGATATCCTGTGCGTTAAGAGCAGTTTCCGCAATTTCTCCATATCCGTTTGCCTGAACTGCGATCAGAGCAGCGGCCCCCCGCAGGTAAGCCTGATAAACCGGGAAGCTGATCCACCATTCATCACGCTGGTTGATCTCGACCATGACCAGTTTTCCTTTGACATTTACGCCTTCATAATCTGCAGTAGTCCCTTTTCCAAGATAAACGAGATCATAATTCTGAAAACCATTGGTTTCAAAATTTGTCTGATAGCCCCCCATCTGAAAGGTATGTTCCAGACCACTGTTGTCTGTGAATTTCAGGACTGCTTTCTCGAATTCCCATCCGTCCAGTGTAAAAGTATCTCTGGTGACATCGGTCAGACCGATGTGTTTCATTTCTTCATATAACATATCTCCTGTAGCTGTCTCTGCGGCGGAACCTGCAGTGCGGTAGCCCAGAACAGGATTTGTTTTTTCTTTTTCCATGCGTTTGGCAAGCTGGTAGGACCAGCTGGTGTCAATGCAGGAAATACAGGAATCTTCAATGTTCAATGGAATCGCCTCTTTCCTGATAGTGTAAATTATGTTGTAGACACACTGAACAAAAGACTTTTATCCAGGTGTTTATATATAAATATACTGTGAAAATATTTTACCATAAACAGAAGGACGCTACAAGAGAATGCATATGAATGGAGAATAAGACAATATGAATAAAAAAGGAATAGCCATATTGTGAAATTCATTGACATCCATTAAAGGTAATAATATAATCAATTTAAGAAACAATGTATGTTACCATGAATATGGGATTAAAAGGGAAATCGGTGAAAAACCGATGCGGTCCCGCCACTGTAAAAGGGAGTTTTTTATTATTATGTCACTGCTGTAAAAGTGGGAAGACGATAAAATGCGATGAACTTAAGCCAGGAGACCTGCTTACATTGAAAAAAGGTTATTTCTTACGGTGTATAAGAAAGGCTTTATTTTTATACCCAAAATACCCCTGAGAAAGTGTACTTTTTATTTCTGGAAAGGATGTGAAAAAAAGAAAAATTGAATTTTTATACAAATACAACAGAAAGGTAAAAAAGGAATGAAAAAGATAATAAGTTTTATATTGACAATGATTATGCTGCTTACCTGTACCAGTATTTCAGTTATGGCAGCCGATACCCTGAATGATACAGCAGATCAGGATGAAAAAATGACGATAGGGGTGTCTGTATATAATCTGAATGATGCAGAAGTAAGAGCATTTAGAAATTATTTTGAAAATTATGTCGGCATGGCTTTTGAAGTCGAGTTTTTATATTCTTCCAGTATAAGTACAGCAGAAGAAGAAATCAGCTTTATCAACGAGCTTCATGAAAGAAATGTAAAGGGAATTATTTCTTTCCTTTCCTCAGATCTTGAAGAAGTTCTTCCGGTATGTGAAGAATATGGTATGTATTATGTACGTGGCTCAGGAACGATCAGTGATGAAATGTATGAGAAAGTAAAGGATAATCCTTATTTTCTGGGAACAATAGGAACATCTGTTGAAACAGAAATGGATGCGGCTGCCAATATGGCGGAGTATTTTGTTTCAGAGGATCAGAATAACCAGAATCATTACATAATAGCATGTGGAGGATCTGCTATCGGTAATGAGATGCATCGTCTGAGAACGATTGGTATTCTGAATAAGCTTCAGGAAGCATATGGCCTGTCATATGAGAAGTCTGTAGAAGAACTGGTGAATACGCAGGATACTGAAGAAATTGAAACAGGCAGTGACATTAAGATTACTCTGGTTCCGGGGTATCCAAAAGATCACCTGGATGAAAAGCTGGCTGATTCGCTGAATACAGGAGAGTATAATGTTATTCTGAGTGTAGTGAGCGCAAGTGATTTTATCAAGATAATTGATGCTTATGAAGAAGAGAACAGTACAGATGTATTGTTGGGTTCCATTGACTGTTTTACAGAAGATACATACGAAATGTTTAATAAAAAGGGATATAACGGCAAGGAAAGAATCGACTATCTTGTAGGAAAATACGGTGCTATCGTTGCACCATCATTTGTTGCCATGAAAAATGCTCTGGAAGGCTTTGCAGAAGATTACCGTGAAGATGGAAGTGCTTTCCGGCTGCAGCAGTCATTCTGGACAGCGGATTCAGTAGATGAGTTTAATAAGCAGTATGCGTTATCTATTGGAATGTATGATAATACATATAGTGTAGAGGACATGATGGAAGTTCTGAAATCCTATACACCGGAAACAAATTTTGAGAAATTCCGGAAATTTACGGAAAAATAGATAGAAAATAAGAGTCTAAAATAATTGACGTATACATGATGGTATGTTATGATAAATGAGTATTCATACGGTCATTTAATGATTTTAGAGATAAGTTCAGACCAGCAGAAGCGTCCTGCTGGTCTGATTAAAAGGGAAACCGGTGTAAATCCGGTACGATCCCGTCACTGTGATAGTTGGTTTTCAGCTGAATGTCACTGGAAGATATTTTTCTGGGAAGGTGCTGAAAATGGGTAAGCTTAAGTCAGGAGACCTGCTTATTTCTGGTAAAAGAGATTCTTGCGGACGACGAGAAATCCTGATTAAGAGTTACAACTTCATGTGTTGCATATATATGTTTGATTCTTTAATGGTAAGATTTCGTGACGGATGTGGGAGCATCTGTCTTTTTTTTCGTTCAAAATCACAGGAATGGACAGTATGAGAAGGAAGAAAAACAACGAAGAAACAAAAAAAGAAAGGAAGTAAAGGATGAAAAAAACAAAAAGAGAATTACTTGTGTTAGCAGCGGCAACAACAGTTGCATTATTAATGGGAGTTACTGTACAGGCGAAGGGTGATGAGAAGGTTTTAAACTTCGGATGTCAGATGTACACAGATGGATGTGTAAACAGTGCAAATGATGAAAACGGTGGATGGAATGCTATGAGATATGGTATTGCTGAAGCATTATTTAAATTCGATGACAATATGGAAGTTATCCCGTGGCTTGCTGAGAGTTATGAAGTAAATGACGAGCATACAGAATGGACGATCAAGCTGAAAGACGGAATTAAATTCTCTGACGGATGTGATTTAACTCCGACAAAGGTAAAAGAGTATTTTGATCACATGAAAGAGGTAGGACCTTCCGGATCTGCCAAACCGGAGAAATATCTGGAATTTGAAGCAGAAGTTACTGTAGATGATGATGCAAATACTATTAACATCAAAACAAGCAAACCATATGCAAACCTTGTAGGACAGCTCTGCCACCCAACTATGGGAATCACAGATGTAGAACATATTGAAAACTACGATAATGGAATTATTGGAACAGGTCCATACAAGATTGAAGAATTCAATGGTGTAGGTGTTGGTTATACATTAGCTGCAAATGAGTATTATCGTGAAGATGTTCCATACGATAAGATCAATCTGCTGTTCATGGGAGATAACTCCGCAAAAACAATGGCTCTCCAGAGTGGTCAGGTAGACTTGGTTGAGAATATCACAAATGTAGCAGATATTCAGGATTTCCAGGACAGTGATGACTTTACTGTTGATATTGCATCCGGTGTACGCTGCGGATTTGCATGGATGAACTTTGATGGTGTTCTTGGAAACAAAACACTTCGTCAGGCAATCCTGATGGCAATTGACTATGATACAATCTGTAATTCCAGAACAATCGGTGGACTTTATACACCAGGATTCTCCGTACTGCCTTCTACTCTGAACTATGACTATGACAAACTGGAAAATCCATATACCTATGATCCGGAAAAAGCAAAACAGATTCTGGATGATGCAGGAATCGTTGACACAGATGGAGATGGAATCCGTGAACTGGATGGCCAGAATATCAACCTTAGATATATTTCTTATGAAAACCGTCTTCTGAATGACTTTGCAGATGCTCAGGCACAGTATCTTGCAGAAATCGGTATTGGTGTTGTTCCTGAATACGGAAGCTCAGATGATCAGTGGAGTAAACTTGCAGCACTGGATTATGACTTTAATAACAATAACTGGATCACTGTTGGTACCGGAGATCCTCTGGCATATATGGCTAACTGGGCAACTGATACCAGCTACTGCGCATACTCCAACCCGGACTATGACAAGTTATATGAAGAATTAAAAGGTGAAATGGATCCGGAAAAGAGAAAAGATCTGATCTTCCAGATGCAGCAGATTCTGGTAGATGATGCAGCGGTTCTGATTGATGGATACTACAACTCATCTATGATCTACAGTAAGAAAGTTGGTTCTGCACATATCCATACAGCAGATTACTACTGGCTGTCAACAGAAATTACTCCTGCAGAATAAGAAAAGTCTGCGAATTGTGAAGTTACTGAATAGTTACAAACAGAAATAAAAAGAGGTGTCTTTTTTGAGTAAAAAGCAAATAATCAAGCGTTTATTACAGATTGTGATCGTATTGATCGGTATCAGCTTTATTACATTTGCACTGACCTTTATGTCACCAGGTGACCCTGTACGAAACATGTACACGGCAACCGGTGTAATGCCTACTGAAGAAATGGTTCAGGAGACACGCGAGGAACTTGGTCTGAATGATCCGTTTCTGGTGCAGTATACCAGATGGCTTAAGAACTGTCTGAAAGGTGACTTTGGCAAATCATACAGCTTAAATAAACCAGTTACAGAACTTCTTGCAGCCAGATTATGGCCGACTTTGAAACTTACATTAATGGCCATGATCCTTATGCTGGTTATTTCTGTACCTTTAGGTATGTTGTCTGCCATATATAAAGATAAATGGATCGATTATCTCGTCCGGGGAATTACATTCCTCGGATGTGCGATGCCTAACTTCTGGGTTGGACTTCTGTTAATGCTGGCATTCTGTGTTTATATCAATGCATTTCCGGTTATCAGTTCTGCGGGAGACTTTAAGAGTCTGTTTCTTCCGGCTTTGACACTTGCGATTGCAATGTCTTCCAAATATACCAGACAGGTAAGAACAGCGGTGCTGGATGAACTGAGTCAGGATTATGTGATCGGTGCACAGGCAAGAGGAGTAAAGAAATCAAAGATTATCTGGGGCAATGTATTTCCAAATTCATTGCTTCCGCTGATCACAATGTTTGGTCTTTCCATAGGATCACTTCTTGGAGGAACCAGTGTTGTAGAAGTAATCTTCTCTTATCCGGGTCTTGGAAACCTTGCAGTTTCAGCAATCACATCCAGTGATTACAATCTGATCCAGGGATATGTATTATGGCTTGCCCTGATTTATATGGTCATTAACCTGATCGTTGATGCATCTTATGTTTATATTGATCCACGTATGCGTTTAAAGGAGTAGAATCATGAAAAAGAAAAACAGATTTTTAGCAAATAAAACTTTTGTCGTGTTTTCTATTCTTGCAGTCTGTATTATTCTGACAGCAGTATTTGCACCGGTGGTAACCAGAGGGGTTGACCCGTTAAAAGGTTCTCTGGTAGATGCACTGCTTCCGCCATGCAAGGAACATATTTTTGGAACCGACAAAATGGGCAGGGATATTTTTTCAAGAGTTATTTATGGAGCACGTGCATCTCTGTCAGCAACCTTTGGTGTTGTTGCCCTGATCTTTCTGGTGGGAACTGTTACCGGAGTCCTTGCAGGATATTTCGGAGGTGTCATTGATGCTGTTATTATGCGAATTGCAGATATGATGCTTGCTTTCCCAGGACTGGTACTTGCTCTTGCTGTTGCAGGTATTATGGGCGCAAGTATCAAAAATGCGATCATCGCTATTGTAGTAGTAAGCTGGACCAAATATGCGCGTCTGGCACGAAGCCTGGTTATGAAGATCCGTGACAGGGATTATGTATCAGCAGCGATCGTTACCGGTTCCAAAACACCGTATATGCTGTTTCGATATATGCTTCCAAATGCACTTCCTACACTGATCATTACTGCTGCGACAGATATAGGTTCCATGATGCTGGAACTGGCAGCAATGTCCTTCCTGGGATTTGGCGCGAAGCCGCCGGCACCGGAATGGGGTTATATGCTGAATGAAGGAAGAGCGTGTATGCAGTCCGCTCCGTGGCTGATGATCTTCCCGGGTCTTGCTATTTTTGTAGTAGTTGTTGTATTTAATATGCTTGGGGATTCCATCCGTGATATCCTCGATCCAAGAAATGAGTAGGAGGAATAAACATGCTGAAATTAGATAATGTGACAATCTCCTACAAAAATGTTCCAACTGTTCAGAATTTTAATCTGGATATGAAAGAGGGACAGATCGTTTCTCTGGTAGGAGAATCCGGAAGTGGAAAAACCACTGTTATCCGTGCTGTTCTGGGACTTCTTGCAGGTGGCGGTAAGGTCACAGAAGGAAGTATTACATTTGAAGGAGAAGACCTCTTATCCTATACACCGGAACAGTGGAGAAAACTTCGTGGTTCTGATATTTCCATGATTTTTCAGGACAGTGGTGCAATGATGAATCCGACACGTAAAGTCGGAAAAGTATTCACAGAATATATTCTTACTCATGAGAAAATTTCCAAAAAAGAGGCATGGAGTAAGGGAATCGCAATGCTGGAGCGAATGAGACTTCCGTCTCCGGATAATATTATGGAATCTTATCCTTTCCAGTTATCCGGTGGTATGAGACAGCGAGTTGGTATTGCGATGGGAATGACTTATCAGCCGAAGCTTCTTCTTGCAGATGAACCGACTTCTGCACTGGATGTAACAACGCAGGCACAGATCGTGCGTCAGATGATGAAGCTCAGAGATGATTATCATACAGGCATTATTGTAGTAACCCATAATCTGGGTGTAGCTGCCTACATGTCAGATTATATTGTTGTAATGAAGAACGGAAGAATGGAAGACCAGGGAACAAGAGAGTATATTCTGAAAGAATCAAAGAACGAATATACCAGAAAACTTCTGGAAGCAGTTCCATCCCGGGGAGGTGAACGATATGTCTGAAAAAAGAGAAGTAATACTGGAAGCGAAACATGTAACCAGAAGATTTGCGGCATCACATGGACGTACTCTGCTGGCGAACAATGATATTAATCTGAAAATGTATAAAGGTGAAACACTGGGTCTGGTAGGAGAATCCGGATGTGGTAAGAGTACATTTATGAGATTTCTGGTTTCTCTTGATACACCTTCAGAGGGTGAGATTCTGTACCGCGGTACAGATATCACGAAATTAAAGGGAGAAGAACTGAGAAATAACCGTCAGAACATTCAGATGGTATTTCAGGACCCGACCTTATCTTTTAATCCGAAAATGAACATTCGTGATATTGTGTGTGAGCCTTTGATGAATTTCAAAAAGATTAAGAAATCGGAGAAGGATGCTGTCTGCAGAAAACTTCTTGAAATGGTAGAATTACCAGGAGATTTTGCAGATCGTTATCCTCACAATATGAGTGGTGGACAGCGTCAGCGTGTTGCGATCGCGAGAGCACTGGCACTGGAACCGGAGATCGTTGTTCTGGATGAAGCAACTTCAGCTCTCGATGTTTCTGTTCAGAAAACCGTAATTGAACTGATTACAAAGCTTCAGAGAGAAAAGAATATTACATTTGGTTTTATCTGTCATGATATTGCACTGGTTCAGCTGGTGGCACATCAGGTGGCTGTTATGTATCTTGGAAACCTCGTAGAGGTTCTTCCTGGAAAAGACCTCGATATGAAAGCGATGCATCCATATACAAGAGCACTGATGGGTGCAGTATTTGATATTAATATGGACTTTTCCAAACCAATTGAGAGTATTGAAAGTGAAGCTCCGAGCCCGTTGGATCTTCCACAGGGATGCCCGTTCCAGGGAAGATGTGAACATTGCATGGATATCTGTAAAAAGGAGAATCCACATCTTATAGAAGTAGAAGACGGTCACAGTGTTGCCTGCCATTTGTTCAAAAAAGGTGGCAGATAATGAAAAAAGATAGTCTGATTTCTGGAAATATAGGAAAAGCATTATTACTTTTTGTACTTCCACTGATTGCGGGAAGTTTGATTCAGCAGTTGTACACAACGGTTGATGCGGTTATTGTTGGTCAGTTTACCGGAAAAATCGGACTTGCAGCAATTGACTCTGTGCATACACTTTTTAAGTTTCCGCTTAACTTTATGAACGGACTTGCAACAGGTGCAACGATTATGATCTCCAGATATTTTGGAGCAAAAGATAAAGAAGGACTGCATTGTGCAGTGCGGACAGCTCTTTTACTCGCCGGTATTCTGGGAATTGTCTGTGCTGTAGCCGGTGTAATTTTTTCTCCATGGCTGCTTGATATCATGTCTGTTCCGGAAGAAGTCCGTGCAGGATCACTGATCTACTGCCGCATTTATTTTGGCGGAATATGGGCAATGATCCTTTATAACATGATGGCAGGAGTCCTGCGGGCATTTGGAGACTCTAAAAATCCTTTATATGTACTGGTAGTATGCAGCGTGGTAAATATTGTTGCAGACCTCATGATGGTAGGGCTTTTGCATACCGATGTTGGAGGTGCGGCAGCGGCTACTGTACTTTCGCAGATTGTAAGTGTGGTACTTACTATGCATTTTCTCAGAACTTCTGATTTCCTGGAAGAAAAGATAGGAATCAGAACAATGAGAATCTGCAAAGAGCATATGGGAATGATGCTAAACAAAGGTTTTCCATTGGCTCTTCAGTCTATGCTGTTTCCGATTGCCAATTCTATTGTTCAGGCAAGTGTCAACACAATGGGAACTGACAGTATTGCGGCATGGGGAATCTGTGATAAACTGGATTTACTGATCTGGCTGATCGCGGATTCTATGGGACCTGTACTGACGACATATACCGCACAGAATCTCGGTGCCGGTAAGACGAAGAGAGTAAAGAAAGGAGCACTGATCGGTACTGGGTTATCTGTAATCGCAGTAGGAATTATCAGTCTTGTTCTTTACTTCGGTTCAGGACTGATTGGACCGTTGTTTATTGATCAGAAAGACGTTCCGACACTGATCCCGCTGGTTGTAAGATATATGCAGATGATGGCACCTTTTTTTGTATTTTATGCAGTTGCAGAGGCGCTTTCAGGAGCCTGCTGTGGTCTGGGTGAAACGCTGGTACCGATGATTACTACATTACTTACAATTTGCCTGTTTCGAGTAGTATGCATTTTGCTTGTTTTACCGTCATTTAAAACAATGGAATGTATTGTATGGATCTATATTGGATCATGGGTTGTGTCCGGTGTTACTTTTGCTGTTTTATATCTGGCAAAAGTCAGGAAACTCTACCATAAGAAAATTAAATAAAAAGATTGCAATCATTTTGTAAATGATAGATGACACAGAGGATATGGCAGGAAGAATGATCAGGCGGTATCCTCTGTTTTTATATATTTGCTATTTTTCTAATATTAAGCTATTGACAGAGGACGAAAATCTGTTATAATAAAATAAACAAATGAACAAGTGCTCATATGATAATGTGAAAAAATATTCATAAGACGGAAAGGAAAAAATACTATGAAAAAGACTTACAAAATCGACGTAGACTGCGCAAACTGTGCAAATAAAATGGAGGAAGCTGCTAAGAATACAGCAGGTGTTAAGGATGCAACTGTAAACTTCATGATGCTGAAAATGATCGTTGAATTTGAAGAAGGACAGGATCCGAAAGCAGTTATGAAAGATGTTCTGGCAAACTGCAAGAAAGTAGAAGACGACTGCGAAATCTATCTTTAATTCAGGAACGATTTCTGTTGATAATATATTTACGGGAATTGTCGTAAATTAGCAGAGAGGGACTGCGGCACAGAGATATATCAGGCGGTTATGGTTATCCACTGATATATATTCTGGCGGCGGTCCTGTTTTATAAGAAGTGAGGTATTAAGATGAATAAGAAGCAAAAAAAGATGCTGATCAGAATCATCGTAGCGGCGGTATTGATCGTGCTTTTTTCTAAATTGCCGATAGATGGATATGTCAGATTTGGACTGTTTATGATTCCATATCTGGTAATTGGCTATGATATTCTTCAGAAAGCATTTAAAGGTATCAGAAATAAACAGGTATTTGATGAGAATTTCCTGATGGCAGTAGCTACTGTGGGAGCAATCCTGCTTGGAGATTATTCCGAAGGTGTTGCGGTTATGTTGTTCTACCAGATCGGAGAACTTTTCCAGAGTTATGCAGTAGGAAAGAGCAGACGTAACATCAGTGAACTGATGGATATCCGTCCGGATTATGCCAATATTGAAGTAGATGGAAAACTTGAACAGGTAGACCCGGATGAAGTTGAAATTGGTACTGTAATTGTTGTACAGCCAGGAGAAAAAGTTCCGATTGATGGTGTGATCATTGATGGTGTTTCTACTTTAAATACCAGCGCTCTGACCGGAGAAAGCCTTCCAAGAGATGCAAAAGCCGGGGATGAAGTAATCAGCGGATGTATCAATATGACAGGTGTTCTGAAAATCCGTACGATCAGAGAATTCGGAGAATCTACCGTATCCAAGATTCTGGAACTTGTGGAGAATTCCAGTTCCAGAAAATCAAAATCAGAGAATTTTATTTCAAAGTTTGCCAAATATTATACTCCGGTTGTATGCTACGGAGCACTTGCACTTGCTTTTATTCCCCCGATCGTACTTTTGATCATGGGAAAACCGACTATATGGGGTGATTGGATTTACCGAGCACTTACTTTCCTGGTAATCAGCTGTCCATGCGCACTGGTGATCAGTATTCCTTTAAGCTTCTTTGCAGGAATCGGTGGAGCAAGTAATCAGGGCGTTCTGGTTAAAGGTTCCAACTATCTGGAAACACTTGCACAGACCAGCTATGTGGTATTTGATAAAACCGGTACAATGACACAGGGTGTTTTTGAAGTAAGCGGAGTTCATCATAATGAGATTTCAGATGAAAAACTGCTGGAATATGCAGCTCTTGCAGAATGTTCTTCTTCCCACCCGATCAGTAAGAGTCTTCAGAAAGCATATGGAAAACCAATTGACAGAAACAGAGTCACTGATATTGAGGAAATCAGTGGTAACGGTGTGACTGCAAAAGTGGATGGTATATCTGTAGCAGCAGGAAATGCGAAATTAATGAAACGTCTTGGAATTTCCTATCAGGAATGTCATCATGTGGGTACAGTAATTCATATGGCTGTAGATGGAAAATATGAAGGTCATATTCTTATTTCTGATATTCTGAAACCTCATGCAAAAGAAGCAATTTCAGAATTGAAGAAAGCAGGCATCAAGAAAACAGTTATGCTTACCGGCGATTCTAAACGTGTTGCAGACCAGGTAGCAAAAGAACTGGGAATTGGGGAAGTTTACAGTGAACTTCTTCCGGCAGATAAAGTAAGCAAAGTAGAAGAATTACTTCATCAGAAATCTGAAAAAGAGAAACTTGCATTTGTGGGTGACGGTATCAACGATGCGCCGGTACTGTCCAGAGCAGATATTGGTATTGCCATGGGTGCACTTGGTTCTGATGCAGCGATTGAGGCAGCAGATATCGTGCTGATGGATGACGATCCGTTGAAAATTTCCAAAGCAATCAAGATTGCCAGAAAATGTATTCATATTGTATATGAGAATATTTATTTTGCGATTGGCATTAAGATTTTATGTCTGATTCTTGGTGCGCTGGGAATTGCAAATATGTGGATGGCTATTTTTGCAGATGTAGGTGTTATGATCATTGCGGTATTAAATGCGATTCGTACTTTATTTGTAAAAAACTTATAGAATAACAGATAGTTGCAGACAGGAAGGAAAATGGTGAAAGCGTGGAAAAACATAAAGATGAGCCTTGTGACTGTTCTAAAATTCATGAAGAATCACTGAAAATTGTAAATGAAACAATGCCAGAGGAAACAGAACTTGAAGATCTGGCAGATTTATTTAAAATATTCGGAGATTCTACAAGAATCCGTATTCTGTTTGTGCTTTTCGAAGCAGAGGTATGTGTATGTGATCTTGCCAAAGCACTGAACATGACACAGTCTGCAATTTCCCATCAGCTTAGAATCCTGAAGCAAAAAAAACTGGTGAAGAACCGGAGAGAGGGAAAGTCCATTTTTTATTCTCTGGCAGATGATCATGTGCGGACGATCATTGATCAGGGAAGAGAACACGTAGAAGAAAATTAATCTAACCAAATCAGGGAGTTGATACTTCAGGTATGCGCTCCCTGTTTGAAAATACAGAAGTTTTATATAACTAACTATTAAAATCGGTATTTACAAAATGAAATAAGAGTCTGTCAGTGGATGATAAGACCTGACAGAAGTGGAATGAGTAAAAGGAGAATTTTGGATGAGGACATTACGAGTAGCAGATTTAGAGGCGAAGCCGGGTGAGAAAGTATCCGGATTTGTGCATATCATTGGCGCAGAATTCGGAATCCCGGTAACACTGATCTGCGGAGAGAAAGAGGGCGAGACAGTCCTGATCTCCGGCGGTGTGCATAATGCAGAATATGTAGGAATCCAGGCTGCCATGCAGCTTGCAAACGAACTGGATCCGAAAAAAATTGCGGGAAATATCATAGTGATCCGTCTGATGAACAGGACCGGATTTGAGCACCGTACCATGAGTCTTACCTATGAGGATGGAAAAAACCTGAACAGAGTTTTCCCTGGAAATCCGAATGGTACACTCAGTGACAGAATTGCTTATACAGTTGTGACAGAGTTTTTCCCGAAGGCAGATTACTATGTGGATCTGCACTGCGGGGATGGATTTGAGGGACTGGTGTCCTATGTATATTGTACAGGGGCAGCAGCTTCGGAAGTAGCTGCAAAGAGCCGTGAGATGGCTGAAATCGCACATGTGGATTATCTGGTAACTTCCATGTATGGAACAGGTGGAGCATACAATTATGCCGGAAGCATGGGGATTCCAAGCATCCTTCTGGAACGTGGTCACAGCTCCCGCTGGTGTGAAGATCTGGTGGCAGAGGATGTTCACGATGTAAAAAATATTCTCAGACATCTGGGAGTCCTTCGCGGTAAATCCCATATGCATGGCAAACCGCCGGTAGAAGTAAGTCCTGTCATCTATGAGGATGCACCGGTATCTGGATGCTGGTATCCTGCGAAACAGCCGGGTGAGACATTTAAAGAGGGCGAAGTGCTGGGAAGGATCTGCGATTATTTTGGACGAGAACTGTTTGTATACAGAGCCAAAATGGGCGGCATTATTCTTTACCAGACAATCAGTCTGTGCATTATGAAAGATACTCCGATGGTATCTTACGGAACCTGGGATGAGGATACACAGGGTAAGATTGAGGTGGGATGTGAAGTGTGCGGAAATGCGAAACATAAGCATGGACATCATCATAAGATGGATGATAAGCATCATAAACGTCACGAACATCATAAGCATCATGAGGAAGAATAAAATAGAATGATAAAGAAATAATAAAAATACGGCTGCGCTATATCTGAGTTAAATTCAGATACAGTGTAGCCGTATTTAACCAAATCAAGCAAGCAGCAAAGCGGATTGCGAATATCCGCTTCACTTCTGATCTTCGTGAAACAGAATTTGTGTAAAGAATCGTACATCTGAGTCATCCGCCCAGCATACCATACCAACCGCATCAGCCATTTTCTGTGCATCCACACTGTAAGCAGACATACAGGAACAATTCTTATACGGTCCTGCGCTCATGATCAGGACATCTTCTTTTCCATTTTCCTGCATCCATTTGGCAAGCTGTTCTGTAAGAATATTCTGCGCATGCTTCGCCTGTTTGAAAAGAACCGGATCCATAACCGGGTCTTTCAGAATAGTCTGGAGAACCAGTGCTTTCTCATATTTCAATGCTTTTTCGTGCATTTCTTCCACAGTGCCGCAGGCAGGCGGACATGCCGGAACCAGATTATAATTTCCGCAGAGATTGTCCTCACAGAACTGTCTGTACTCCGGTACAAATACCAGGTCTTTCGTATCCATGATCGCCGCATTTGCGAATCCCATGGAAAGTGCTTCCTTTATTAAATCCATAAAAAGTCTCCCTTCTTAAGTTGGATGAGTTGTCTTTAATCTGTCATGATTATAACATTTTAAGATGAATAAAGACAGAGCCATGGAGCTAAAAATCCTGAATTTGAAGATGTAAGAAGTCTGGAAGGTACAGCTCCGACTAAGAAACCTTGTGTACCGATCATCGCAATCGAAAGATCTGTTCCGTAAGATTATGTAATTGATAATTTTCACCAAATCAAGCAAGTAGCGAAGCGGATTGCGAATATCCGCTTGATTAATTTCGTCTGCTTCAGAACTTGTAAAGAATTTATATGTGGATTCCGGAACAAGTGGTTTAATATAGCAATCCTCGTAAATAATGCATTTAAGACAGTTCACCCTCTGATGGACTGGATTAAGATGCGTTATTTTAGAGGATCGCTATAATTCAAAATAAAAGTAGTATTTTCTGTATTATAAATAAAATCTGGCTAAAAGTAAATGATGTAGCTTATTCTGAAAAGGAATGTAAAAAGAAGAAAATCCCCCGCAATTTACGGGGGACGTTTTACTTATCACTGTAATGACCTTTACATTGGATTACAATAATTGTTTCATCTGTTATTTCATAAACTAAACGGTCTTTGAAATTAATTCTTCTACTCCATTTTCCACTTAAATCACCACGAAGTTTTTCTGGTTCACCTTTTCCGGAGAAAGGTGTCCGTTGTATTTCTTTCAATAATTTATTGATCTTCTTTAGTGTTTTCTTGTCCTGAAGCTGCCAGTAAAGATACTCTTCCCAGGCATCTTCTGAAAATGAAATATTACTCACCAGCCATTGCCTCCAACTCTTCCATTGTTTTTGTTACTATTTTACCTTCTTTCACCTGTTGCGCAGATTTGCGAAGCTGTGCCATATTTTGTTCAGAATAAAATGGATCTGCCGGAGCTTCAATGTCAAATGGTATTCTACGATCTCTTAGTGCCTTTTTTGTGTAGATCATGTAGAAAGTAGAAATATTCATTCCCATTGCTTCGCACATCTCATCAAGCTCTTTTTTCATTTGATCGTCCATACGTAAACTAATGGTTGTCATGATATCACTCCTTTTTTTATTTTTAATATATTTTACTTCAAATAGAATATATTTGCAATCATATAGTATAAAATATATTCAGAATAAAAATGTTTATTCATACATAGAGTAAATAGTAATAGTCCAAAGAACTTATTATGATATGCATTTTTTGAGAAGTTTTATAAACTGTTTTTCATCCAGAGCAGTACTTAAGTTAATAGAATAAGAATAAGTACCATCATTCCATATCGCCAGATTATATTTTCCGTCATTTCCTTTTATATTAATGACAGATGATTCAATCTGAATTTTATTTGTCTGTGTATATTCGTTATAGTCACCGGAATTATCTTCATTGCCTTCAGAATCAAATTCCTCATATATTCCACTGATATCATCACTGCCGCTGCCTTTGCGGATTAGGATTTCTTCTTCTCCCTTTGTATAAAAAACCTGAAGAAGCTCTCCCTTTACTGCCTGAATAACCGCTTTTTTATATCCGGAGATTTTACTTTTGAATAACTGCGTGTCGCATTCTCGTTACTTCCAGTGATGAGTTAGACACGCAAATTTTTTTTATAAAAATAGAACAAATGTTTGTAAGAAGTGATTAGATATGTTAGAATATAGTTAGAGATGAAACAGTATAAGATAAATTGGAGCAAGGCAGATAATTGT
>ENA-USUG01002219-USUG01002219.1-human-gut-metagenome-genome-assembly--contig:-NODE-2219-length-29948-cov-5.158783_pt1 | contig 29948 bp, 25 predicted proteins | sample MGYA00250059_ERZ773394 | MGnify/ENA primary metagenome ERZ773394 (study PRJEB29103, sample SAMN06111957) | human gut metagenome | biome: human gut; feature: ankylosing spondylitis patient; material... | reverse complement strand
ATCCAGAACCTTGATGACATAGCCTTTTTCCTCCAACAAATGGCCGGTGTCCCGCAAAAGTTCTCCCTTGGGGTCCAGGATCACAAAGGAAGTGTTGGCCTGCATGATATTCGGCTTCGCGTAAAAGCGAGTCTTGCCGGCACCGGAACCGCCGCAAATCAGGACATTTAAATTCCGGCGGTGCTTCCTACCGTCCAGGCCCAGCGCCACCTGCTGGGTCAGCAGTTTGTTGGCATTCCCGCTTTGCTGGTAGTGCTTTGCAATGGAGAGAGGATTCCCCCACCGGGCCGAACCCTGTTCCTCCCGCCTGCGATAGACACGCTCATTGGAAACATAGATGCCAATTCCCAGACAATAGAGCATGAGGAAAATCAGCAGCGTTTTGAGGCTCTTGTCACACCAGATGATGTGAAAGGGATTTTCCAATGCTGTGCCGAAGCCTTCCAGCAGCGTGCCCAGACCGCCTTCCAGCAGTGGAGCGCAGAGCAGTGCCAGCCAAGCCACCGGGAGAATGCCGCAGATATAGAGAACGCAATTTTGCCGGGACAGCTTATCGTTCACGGTCAATCTTCCTTTTCGGCTTCTTCTCCGGCGCGTCAATGACCTTGATCAGCAGGGCGTTAATGTCCTCCGTGGGTTTGCCGTCCCGGATCAGGTCATTGCGGAAAGCGTTAAGGCCATTGACCATGAGTCGCTGCTCATAGTCGCTGACCTGGATCAGATGCTGTACTTCTGCCATGCGCACCTCCTTTACCGGGCATCGTCCCGCTGTCGGCTGCCGTGGCTTTTGGCATCCAGGAAGCGGAACATATCAGCGGAGATCTGATTGGCGGCGGTGCGGATGGATTTCAGCTCCTCTCGCAGCTGCTTCGGCTCCATCTCCGTATACTTCTGGGGCAGCTGGGTGACGGCAAGACTTTTGCCATCGATCCCATTGCGCTGGCAGAGAATGTTGCCGACACACTGGGCGAGAAATATATTGTTTTCCCGGCTGTAGTTCCCGGTATCCAGATAGGCGTGGGCAAGCTTCTGGGCCACACCCCGGAATACGTCCTCCATGGACTGGCCCCGCCGAACAAAGACGGTTTTCTCCTGGGAACTGTAGAGGGCACTTTGCCCATCCGGCAGCTCGTCCCGGAAGTCCACTTTGCAGGGGGCGTAGCGCACCATAGCGTTGAGAAGCAGCCGGGTGTCCTGGCTGACAGCAGGCTGCTTTGTGGGGGCCAACGTGGTCTGGGAAATATCAAAGACACGCTTGATATGGATGTTGACACCTTTGGAACCATCCTTTCGAGTGTAGGAATTTCCTGGTTCCATGAGAAGAATGCCGGATTCTCCCTTTCGGATATAGCCGCCCCGGCCACGCCAGAAATTGGCATCTCCCAGATCGGTGGCCTCCGGTTTCTGGGCGGCAACCAACAAGGCATTGCTGACGGAATACCGCTCGAATTTGGACTGCACATCCAGGTAGGTCTGGAAAGCCTTTCCGTTTGTACCCATCTTTTTCAGAGTGTCATCTACCATGGCATAGGCAGCTTCCCGGTCCTGCTGCTTGCGGCTGGCCCATTCCTCCTTGTCAAAAATTTCGTTCATTTCATCGTTCCTTTCCTTTCGCAATTTTTTCCACCGCCTTTTCGGCAATGGTATTCTGGGGCTGGCTTGCAGCCCGTTCCTGCCGAATGATTTTCATCGCCTCACGGACAGAGGGGCGGTCAGAAGACATTTCTGCGGCCCATCTGCTCTGCGATGTACTCTCGGACGGACGTTCGGCCTCGGTCCGTCCGGTCAGAGGGTTTTCCTCTACAATGTGTTTCTCCGGGTCCTCACCAAACAGCTCCCTGACGAAATCATCGTTATGGGGTTTGTCAGAACCGGAGCGCACATCCGCGTCCTCCTCGGTACGGGCCTTATTCTGCTCCTTGACAAGCTCTGTTTTGAGAGACGCCAAATCCACAGTGGCAAGACCGAACCGGGTAAAAATGCGGTTGACCTTGGCGGCGTCCTCTGCCCGCACCATAATGTCCGTAATGCCATCGGTGGCGTTTTTGTCTTTGAGGACACAATAAAGAACACCGTACTTCTTGGCCTCCTCGCAGAATTTCTGAAGGTCCCCATCCTTGACAGCGAACACTTTCAGCTCCTTGCCGGAGCGGAGCATATTGGTCAGGCGAATCTTGCCTTTGGTTTTCTTCTGGTCTTTCAAAATGGCGTAAATCATAATCGCCAGCTGCTTGGCGGCGGAGCCGGACAATTTTGCCGCGACTTCAATGCCGTTCAAGCTCAGACGGACGACCTGATCTGCCGCCTCGCCGGAATAGCTCATGCTGTTCTTCCTCCTTTCTTTCAATTTCCTGTTCCTGCTGCAATTGCTCCAGATTCCGCTCCATCAGAGCGGAACGGGCTTCAATTCCGTCACATAATTTCACCTCCTGACGCAGTGTTTTTATCTCAGAGGATACCTCTTTGATACGGGATTTAAGGCTTTCCACCGCGGGGGCATCCTCCCTGCGGGTAGCTGCCCGAAACTTGTTTCTAAGGGCATTTCGCTCTTGTTCCAGTTCGGAGATTCTACCTGTGGATTTTTCTTTGTGAGATTCCAGTTCGGCGGCAGTGCCGTATTCGTGTTTGGCAAGGAAGCGAGTTTCCGCATCCAGCTTGTCCAGAAGGATCAGGTCCTGCCGCATAGAAAAAGGCACCCGTTTCACGGATGCCGGATGCTTTTGGATGATGCGCAGCTCATAGCAGTAGTGCAGATACAGGGCGTGAATGCCCTTGGCTTTGGGATAAGGAATAAAGGGGTTGCGCTGCTTTGCCATCCGGTCCGCCTCCGGGAATGGGGTCTGCCGCCTTACATTGTCGTAAACCCGGTCCAGGATTTCGGTCAGAGAATACCCAGGCCCCAGCCGGTGAAAACGAAAGTAGCCTTTCGCACCGGGTGGCTTTAACGCCGGATATTTGAGGGGCTGCCCATCCGGGGTGCGGGTTTTGAAGGTGTAGCCCATGGCCTGCATGGCTTCCTGAAAATTCCGCTGGGTGGTGGATGCCAGAATGGCACGGTCAATGTCGGAGCGGATGACACTGCGCAGGGTAGGCTTTCCATCTTTTTCGGCGGCCCATTCGTTGTAAGTCATGCCCCGGCCTTTGGAATTGCGGATCACCGTCAGGCCGTACTCCCTGCACAGCGCGTCTGAGACACGGCGCATTTCCTGATAATCCTCCTTGGTGCGGTGGTATTTGATGCCGTCCACAAAGGATACGGTGTTAATGACAAAGTGGGAATGCAGATGGTTGGCACGGTCCAGGTGGGTGGCTACAAGCACCTGATAGCGGTCCCCCCACAGCCGTTGTGCCAGCTTGATTCCAATTTCATGGGCAATTTCTGGGGTGGCCTCGCCGGGAGCAAAGGACTGGTAGCCATGGTAGGCAATGACACCATCCTCTTTCCCGTAGAATTTCTTGATCTTCTGCATTTCCATTTTTGCGGTATTGGGATGGCAGTTGATGCCGGACACAAATCGCTGAACCACTTTCTCTCCGTCCCGCTCCTGGGTTTGACTGGTCTTGCGCTGCTGGATGGCGTAGTCAATGACATCGGATAAATCGCCGTCGCCACCGGAAATGGCGGTAGTTTTCTCTGCGTTTTCCACATAGTCCAGAACCTTACCAACATTGCCATGGACACGCCAGATAGAGGTAACTGCCATAGGTCAGTGCTCCATAGGTACAGGATCGAGAACCGCTGACAGGATTTTCTGAACAGCTTCCTCAAACAACAGAACGCTGTCATCATAGTGCTTTGCATCAATGACACCGAGCGCATGGGCTTTCATAGCGATTTGGTTGAGGTTGTTCCCGATGTAATGCAGTTCTCGCACCATGGCAAAAAAGTCAGGAGGTGGTGCTTCCTTGGGAACAACGCCGGAAATAAGCTTGCGCAGATAGGTTTCTCGGGACAGACCGGAAGCACCGACCAGCCGGGTTAGATGTACCATTTCCGCTTGTGTTAGCCGGACCTTAATTTCATAGTTTCTATTGTTCATTTCACTCCTTATAGACAGAGGGTTTCAGGGATACGCCCTGACAAGCTGCCTTTTGGGGACAAAAGGCGATGCTTGCTCTATAAAAGACAAACCTCCTATCAATAGCTCTTTTTATGACCGGGCCGAAGAAACAGCCATGCCTCCCGGCAGCTTTGCATGTACTCGTCATACTGAGATTGTCTCAATTTCTCTTTTAGCCAGAGCTTTTCTTCCGGGGAAATCGATGTTTTCCTGGGCCTTCCCTGGGTGCTGGATGTGGTGGGTTTTGTTGTCAAATGGGCATCACCTCCTTTTTGATTTTCCACTCAACGCTCCCTTTCTTTCGGCCTATATGGCACGGCTTCAATGTTTTCACCTATCCGGAAGAACCGTTCCGGGAGACGGTATTTTTCCAGATACCGCTTCTGCTGCTCCTTGGAAAGGCTGCCGAAGGATTCTCCGCTGCAATCGCAGATGAAGAAAGTGCCGGCGATAATATCCGCAGTATCTCCGGTATCCGCATCCCGGATGGCCCGGTTCAGGGGCAGACCGTTGATTTTTCCTTCCTCGTTGCAGACGATACAGACCTGTTCCTCGAAAGGGTAGTAGGCTTCAATGTCGCCGCCTACGGTCTGCTGCATGGCATCTAATGTGGTGCCGATTTCTGCAATCCGGGCCAGCTTTCCAGGCTCTACCAGGACCACCTGGATGGTGGGTGCCTGGACAACATCATTGGCAAGCTCCGGCTGAAAAGGGATCTCCTTGAATCCAATGCTGTCACAGAAATAAAAGCCCGGTGTGATGCTGGCGGCATCCTCCACCTCCACGACATCCGAAACGGACAGACTGTGACCCTGAAAGTCCTCCGATCTGCCGGATTGAAAGAGGACAAACACATCCTCCAGATTCCGGCATTTCACATCCCCGGAATAGACCTTATCGTATGCGGCACAATCCGGCTCTGCGGATCGCAGCACCTTGCGGACAGCATCCAGACCCATGAATTTGAGCCGCTGAGTGTCCCGGCCCTGGTTGATTTGATAGATATTGATTTTCAACGACTGTATTCCTCCTTTCGCTTCAAGCCAACTCTGATTTTCAGCTGGTCATTAACATCCTTACCCCACCTGGGCGGCTCGTCCCAGATTTCATATCGGTCCCGCAGACCGCCCACGATTCCGGCTGCCGCACCCCGACCAATGGAATCATTATCCAGATGGAGCCGCAGAACCTGGATCTCCGGGTGATCTGCCAGATACCGGGACAGTGCCACCGGAACCACGTTCTCCCGCTTGGTGACAAACACGCCTGCAAGGGACAGTAAGTGATCCTCACGCCAATTCCGGCCCTCGAACAACTCCAGGGTGGCGTAGCTTAGTGCGTCAATGGCAGATTCAAAGACATGGACGGTCCGGCTGTTTCCAGGAATGGAGAAGGAGTAGTGCTTGTCGCTGCCAGATAACTCTCCTTTGTAGTTCCCAACGGTTCCCCGAACGTTGCCGTAGCGGGGAACACCTTCCTTGTCATAGCCCAGGAACACGGCACTGTGGTATTTCCTGGATTCAAAGAGCAGATCACTTTCCAGGCAGTAGCGGATGATGACATCATGGATGCCCCGGCCTTTCAGGTAGCGGATGACCGTATCGGCGTTGTCATTCCGCTCCGGGAGCAAAAGCCGTTTCGGCTCCTGCTTTGGAGCCGGTGCGGGAATTGCCTTGGGCAGCGGTTTCCCCTGAATGATTTCCATGGCCTCCAAAAAGGAACAGCCCTTGACCTTTACAAGATAGTCAAGGGCTGTTTTGCCGCCAATTTGTCGGGAAAACCAGTGCCATTTTCCGTTGCTGATTTTGAGAGAATCGTGTTCTTTGGTGCAGTAGGTATCGCCGGATACCTTTACCAGCTGGTCCGGCTCATAGATTTGGAGGTATGTCAGCAAGTCCAGCTGTTTGGCCTGTTGAATGTCCTCCGGGGTGAAGTAGGCCATAGGCTATCGTTCCTCCCGGTGGGATTTGGCTTTTGCTGTCTGAATGACCGTATTCGCACGATCTTCCACAGTAGACCAGAGTTCCTCCATGTGGGAACTTTCACACTTCTCCCATGCCTGGAAAACATCACTTAGAGGGCAGGGAGACTTCAAAAGTGCTTGGCACTGCTTGTCTGTCAGATCGTTATACTCCAAAGACAGCAGAATGTCCTCTCTGGTGGTGTACGCATAGGCGCAGTCCAGAATTTCTTCCGGTGGCAGCGTCAGAAGATGCTGCCGGTAGCGTTCCTGCTCGGAAAACATCTTTTGATAGAGTTGGGTATTCAGTTCTTGATTGGTGATAAAATCAACTTCCTTTCTTTTGGGGTACAGAAAAGCACCCGCTATGTGTAGCAGGTGCTTTTCGTGTGGATTCGTTCACTTATAAAGCTTCAATAAGAGACCATTCACATCCTCGGTGGGCAGTCCCTTGGCAATGAGAGCATTGCGGAACTGGAGGAGCGCGTATTTGGCAAGGCGCAGCTCGGAATCACTCAAGGTTACATAACGCATTATCTTTTTGGCAAACAGCATCATGGACAGCTCCTTTGCTTTTTTCTCCCATAATACCGCATTCCAAGCCGGGTGACAACTGTGCGGAGTATTTACCTGTCCCATCCACGGGATTCCCGCTGGGATTGGATTTCACCCTCATCCTGCACGCCATCTACGATCTCATTTTCCCGTTTGTCCATGTTCAGCAGAATATTCAGCTGATCCAGCCGGGCAGATTTCGCTTTCAGCTCCTCCTCTCTGGGGAAGGGCTTTTCTACCTCCTGCTTGGCAATCTCCACCTGAATTTCCAGATTTTTCAGCTTCTCCTTGTAGTCCAGCTGCCGTGTGGGCATACTTTCTAACAGGTTATCCATACGCTGAATGTTGCCGAACACATCCGTTCCAAGGCCAACTTTGTAGGTCAGTGTGCCCTGCATGGAAATTTTGAACAGCTTTTCAAAGCTGTCAAAGCAGAGTGTCAACTTCAATCCTCGGTAAGAACCAAGAGGGACCGGGTCGGCACTGGTCAGGGCATTGCAGGCATCCAGAATTGCCGTTCCGGCAGCTTTCTTTTCGGTGTAGGTCTGCCCGCCTATCACCATGGGGCAGAATCCATCCGCGTTTGGCTGGGTTTTGTCTTTCAGCAGGGCCATGTCCGCTTCCAGACCGTCGATCCACTGGTGCATGGAAGCGATTTCCTTGGGGAACTTTCGAATAAGCTGATCTTCCAAGGCATACCGCTGACTCATATGGTTTGAGCGCAGGAGCTTCAGCTTCTGCACCTCTATATCCAGGTCCATTTTCTCCTTGATATGGGGATTGCCGGAACACAGTGCCTTGATTTCGGCGTAGCTCAAAGCGGTTTCGTCAATGTCCTCCGCACTGCGCACCGGGGATTTGGAGGTCATGATCTGACCGATGAACTTCTGTTTCCCCTCCACCAGCTGATATAGGTAGCTGTCAAAGGTATTTTCCGTTACATAGGTGTAGATGTCTACCTTGGGATTCTCATTGCCCTGGCGGATAATACGTCCCTCCCGCTGCTGCAAATCCGAGGGCCGCCAGGGACAATCAACGTGGTGCAAGGCGATGAGCTTCCGCTGTGCGTTGGTTCCGGCCCCCATTTTCTGGGTGGAACCAATTAAAACACGCACTTCGCCGGAGCGCACCTTTCCAAACAGCTCCTTTTTGGCGGCTTCCGTTTTGGCGTTGTGGATGTAGGCGATCTCGGATTCCGGGATGCCTTTGTCCAGCAGCTTCTTTTTCAGATCGTCATACACATTGAACTGCCCGTCATTGTGGGGCGTGGACAGGTCAACAAAAACCATCTGCGTGGACTTTTGCGCCGCCGTCCCCTCCCAGATGTTGTACACATTTTCCGCACAGACAGCAACCTTTCCCGTATCACTGTCTGGCAGCATGGGATTGATCAGCCGCTGATCCAGTGCCAGCTTCCGGCCATCGTTGGTAATGACCAGCATGTTGTCCTCATTGGAATCCACCTGTTTATTGCGCACCTTTTCTGCCCGCTCGGAAAGACTGGCGACGATTTCTTTCTGCTGCTCCGAGGGTTTCAGCACCACATTGTGGTATTCCGCCTCCGGCACCGGCAGCTTCAGCATATCCGCCGTCTGAATATCCGCGATTTCCTTGAACATGGACATCAGCTCCGGGAGGTTGTAGAACTTGGCAAAACGGGTCTTGGCCCGGTAGCCGGTACCCTCTGGGGCCAGTTCGATGGCGGTGACGGTCTCTCCAAAGGTGGAGGCCCAGGCATCAAAATGGAGCAGGTCATTCTCTTTCAGGGTGTTGTATTGCAGATATTTCTGCATGGTATAAAGCTCCACCATGGAATTGCTGATTGGTGTGCCGGTGGCAAATACCACGCCCCGGCCTCCGGTCAGCTCATCTAAGTAGCGGCACTTCATATAAAGGTCACTGGACTTCTGGGCTTCCGTCTGGGAGATACCGGCCACATTGCGCATTTTCGTAAATGCGGCGAGATTTTTGAACATGTGGGCCTCGTCCACAAAAATCCGGTCAACACCCAGCTCCTCGAAGGTGATAACATCGTCCTTACGGCTCTGGTCATTGAGCTTTTCCAATCTCTGCTGAATGCTTTTTCGGCTGCGCTCCAGCTGCTTCACGGAAAAATTGTCGCCGTTGTTGCGCTTCAGCTCCCGAATGCCGTCCAGAATCTCCTGCTTCTGCTGCTCCAAAATGAACTTTTGCCGCTCCTGGGACATGGGGATCTTTTCAAACTGACTGTGGCCGATGATGATGGCATCGTAGTCGCCGGTGGCGATCCGGGAGCAGAACCGTTTTCGGTTTTTGGTTTCAAAATCCTTTTTGGTGGCAACCAGAATATTGGCGGCGGGGTACAGCTGCAAATATTCGGCGGCCCACTGCTCGGTCAGGTGATTGGGCACCACAAACAGGCTTTTTTGACACAGCCCCAGCCGCTTGCTCTCCTGGGCGGCGGCTACCATCTCGAACGTCTTCCCAGCCCCCACTGTGTGGGCGAGCAATGTGTTTCCGCCATAGAGAATGTGGGCAATGGCATTCACCTGATGAGGCCGCAGGGTGATTTCCGGGTTGATCCCTACAAAATTCAGATGGCTTCCGTCGTACTCTCTGGGACGGATACTGTTGAACTTTTCATTGTAGAGCCTGGTCAGCCGCTCTCTGCGATTGGGGTCTGCCCAAATCCAATCCGCAAATTTCTGTTTGATCTGCTCCTGCTTTTCCTGGGCAATGGCGGTCTGTTTCGTGTTGAGGATGGCCACCTTTTTACCGGAGTCATCATATTCATAGTCGAAAATCCGTACATCCCGCAGATTCAGGGTTTCCTCAATGATCTTGTAGGCGTTGATGCGTTCCGTACCAAAGGTGTTCTCGGAGCGGACATTCCCTCGGTCCAGGCTTTTTCCGTCAATGTTCCACTCGCCGGTGTAGGTGCTGTAATGCACCTTGATGTTCCGCCTCTGGTAGTAAGGCGTCCGCAGAAGCTCAAAGGTAAAATCCCGCACAACCTCGGTTGGCAGCCAGGCGGCACCCAGCCGGACAGAAATCTCACTGGCCGTCAGGTCAACGGGCTGCACTGCTTCTAAGGACTGCACATTGACGGTATACCCTTTATCCGTCTCGGCAAACGCCTTGGCGGTGCGCAGCTTTTCCCGGACATTGCCGGAAAGGTATTCATCTGCGGGCAAGTATTTATGGGCAACATCCTCATTTCTGTCATGCTCTGGGTTCAGGAAGATCACGCCCGTCAAGTCGGACAAAATTTCTTCCTCACTTTTACGGGTCAGTTCTACCATGTAGGGCATATCCACCTTGGCTTTTTCAGCCAGTGACAGGGCCAGGGCTTCCGAGGCGGTATCTACAGAGGTAACAGAAATTTTTTGCCGGATGGTCCGCTTGGAGAACATATCTGCTTTCCGCAGGAAATTACCCTCACTGTCCCGCACCTCCAAAGAGGACAGCAGATAGTAAGCATTGTCGGAGGAGAAGGCGGTGCTGTTGGCCCGGCTGTTGATCCGGCCATACTTTTCCGCGAAGCTGTCATAGAGGGCATTTAAGCGCACCTGCGCTTCCTGAATCATGGCCTCTGGATAATCCTCGGTCTGGTACTCAATGAGCTTTCGCACACAGTCCCGGATACCGATAAGCCCACGGATGCGCTGCTCTGCGGTGGCGGATACGGATACCGGAATCATCCGGCTGTTTTCCCGGAAGCACAGCTTTCCGTCCACAACGGCGAAACTAAAATTCCGTACACTGGGGTCAGCAGGCAGGGAATCTGCTTCTTTGGTGGGTAGATCGTCCAGATCCACATTCTGGATTTCACCATGGATATTGCGGATGGCAACGGACAACAGCTGCTCTAACGACTTCCCTTCCAGCGCAATACAGGCAGTTTCCATGCCATAGGGGCCGGACACTTCCTGCATTTGCCCCAGAACCATTTCCGGGTGGGAGACAAAGTAGCCATTCATTTTCAACCCCTTTTCATCGGTGCCCAGATGTACCCAGTCCGGCTCCAGGTCGGTCATACCGCTGCGCTTTTGCAGGAACAGAATGTCGGAAGTGACCTCTGTACCGGCAGCGGCCTTGAACGTATCATTGGGCAGTCGGATGGCACCGAGAAGGTCCGCCCTCTGGGCAATGTACTTTCGCACAGAAGGATTTTCCTTGTCCATGGTGCCCTTGCTGGTAATGAAGGCCACCACGCCGCCGGGGCGCACCTTGTCCAAGGCACGGGCAAAAAAATAGTCGTGGATCAGAAAATTGTACTTGTCGTACTTCTTGTCCAAAACCTTGAACGTCCCAAAGGGCACGTTGCCGATGGCTACATCAAAGAAGCTGTCCGGCAGATCGGTTTTCTCAAAGCCCTGTACCGCAATGCTGTTCTTCTGGTACAGCTGCTGGGCAATACGCCCGGAAATACTGTCCAATTCCACACCGTATATCTTGGAATTTTCCATATTCTCCGGCAGCAGCCCCATGAAGTTGCCAACGCCACAGCTGGGTTCCAGGATATTGCCGGTCTGGAAGCCCAGATTGGACAGCCCCTTGTACATGGCCCGGATCACCACAGGCGGGGTGTAGAACGCTGTCAAGGTAGATTCCCGGGCGGCGGCGTATTCGTCCTCTGACAGGAGGGCTTTCAGTTCGGCGTAATGGGCGTTGGTTTCCTCAAAGAACTGGGGCAGACCGCCCCAGCCTACATATTCAGCAAGGATATCCTGTTCATCTGGCGTGGCCAGCCGATTTTCAGATTCCAGCTTGTGCAGCAGCTCTATGGCATGAACATTGTGGTAGAAGCGTTCAATAGGGACACCTGCACCCAGATCATTTGTGCGGATGTGATAGTTTCTGCGCGCATCTGCGGAGATTTCGGGATGGAGCGTATGGGGCCGATTCTGCGGACGCTGGGTGGTAGGCAAAGTGGGAAACGGCTCTGCTGCACCCACATCTGTCATAACCTGACGAATAAAGGGTGTGTTATTTAGGGCCTCCGGGTCAACCAGTTTTCCATCCACGATTCCGCTCTTAGCCAATTCTTCCCGAACCTGTTGGGGGTCAATGTCATCAAAGGAATCTTCCTCTACGTCTGGTGCGGAATCATCAATTTCCACTGCCTGGGGATGGTAGCCCCGCATTTCCTTGGAAGCTTCTTCCAGAGTATCATAGGGGCCATCCACATATTTGGCAGTCCCGTTTACCACATTGTAATGGTTGTAGTAAAAGCCATTTACATGGTGCTGTATCTGGATCTCCTCACCGTTTTCGGTAAAACGCTGAACGACCTTATCACGGATTCCGTGAAGTGCCACCTTGGCAAGCTGTTCTTCGGAGAAGGCTACCAATTCGTCAAAATCCGGATCAACAAGCTCCTGTTCGGTCAGTTCTTTCAGCGAGTCATACTTTCGGGAATCCACGATGATGCCGTCAATAGACCTGTCCAGCCTGAAATCCACCAGGTCAACGCTGACCTGAACGGGAACCTCCTCGTCTGTAATGGTGGTGTAGGCAATATCCACTTTCCGCAGATCGGAAAAATCCGGTTCGCTGTCGTATTCTTCGGAGCAGAATGTGGAGATTAGTGCCTTGGCTCGTTCTAAATCCTCATTGATGACCTGCGTTATTGGCGGACGAAGGGTGTGGCCTTTGCCAAATACAGAGAACGTACCAGCCAGGTAGCCTTCCACAGCCTCCATGCCCTGCTTCCGGGCTTCAAAGAAACGATCATCTGGCGGTGTCGCTTCCATGAGGGGCTGCATCATGGCCTGGTAGATGGTATTGACCTGTTCCGGGTCAGAAAGCTGCTCCTGGATCTCCGCAACACCCTCCCAATAGTCAAACTCACTTCTCGGGGTGGGCCGCTGAAACCCCTCCGGCGCATTGGAGAAAAACGACATGATCCGTCTGGCAAGTTGGTTGATCTCATAGTCCGCCATTTTGCCTGCATCACTGGGATAGAGATAGATGCCGGAGGAAATCATGTTGGACACCCATTTGGTAACCGCAGGCCATTTCATGTTCACCTGGGCATAAGGGGCAGTTAAATCTCCATGGCTAAAGGAAAATCCGGCAGAAGTATAGGTTTTGTTGTCATTTCCGCCGTGGTAGCCGCTGTATTCCCCGTGCTGCCGTTTCAAGAATTGTTCCCGCGCTTTCGTGTCCGTGCTTTGGCTGAAAAAGGAGAATACATCCAGCCGGGAACGGAATGCACGCTCATGCCCACGCAGTGCCTGGTTGATTTCATCATCGGAAATGAAATACCGCCGCAAAGGGTCAAAGCCCTGGGCGGCGGTAAAAATCAGGGGCGTTCGCTGCAAATCTTCCAGCTTTTGCAAAAGCTTGGCAGGGTTATACAGGCGGCTTACCATCAGGCTGCGATCATTGGCATGGGCAGATGCAAACACGGTCCATTCCTCTACAAGCTGCATTAACGTATCCGGGGATTCCAGCAGCCGCTGCATCTGGGCCTCGATTTCGGGAAAGCCGCTATTGGAGGAATAGGTTTTCGCTGTGAGGGGAAGATACCCGGCCTCTTTCGCCTGTGCGGAACACTCCCGTACCGCAAACGCAAGGGCCTGGGCCAGTCTGCGCCGCTCAAAGTCCGGAACTTGATCCAGTTCCGCCTGGGGCATATACCGCCCCATATCCAGCAGTTCCCGGATGCGCTTTGCGGCCTGCTCCCAGGTGACGAGGGTGGTGTGCAGTTTCTTGACCGTGCGCCCGGTGGAGATGCGAATGCCCTCCGGGTCATACCAGACGGCGTATTCCTGGCCCTGGATGATCAGCCCCGCACCGTTGGTGCCATAGCTTTCTTGCAGGAAAGCGGCGTTGTCCGGCTTGTCCTTCATAAAGTAGGCACAGATGATTTTCCGGCTGTCCCGGTCATTAAAGCCCATGCACAGTGCTTCGTCTATGATCTGCTGGGGAAGCTGCAATTGCGGGAAAAAGGTCTGCTGCGCTGCTTCCGATACAGAAAAGCCGCCGTCCAGGAAGGAAATCTGTTCCTCCACGCTGGGCAGCGGCGATTCTTCAATTACGTGTAGATCAGGTCCTGGAAAATCTGTTCCTCCACGGTCTGCCGGATGTTGTTCATCCTCTGTACCCACAGCATCTGATTCTGAGCTTTCAGTTCCTCCGTTACGCCCTGCTCCTGGGCCATCTGGCTGGTCAGCTGTTCCAGCATCCGGTTGGCCTCCCGGTCCACCTCCTCCAGATGGGCGTTCAGAGTGCCCTTCATCAGCATCCCGGTATATAGCCCCTCCCGGTGCTTGCGGAGGTAGCTGTGGCGAAGCATTCCGTACTTGCCTACCTTGGGACTCTCTGGGGGTATCAGGTTGGGCAGCCGGTAGTCCCCCTGCATTGTGTAAGTCAGTTCCATTATTCTGGCTCCTTTCCATTTCATTTTTTCTGGCTTCATTGTACACAGTGTCTCCGAAAGAATCAAATGTACGAGACTGCCGCCGTTCCAGAGATTTTACGGTGACACCAATTTCCCGAAGGATGGATTCGGACAGAGTGCTGACAGCCGAACCTAACAGAGAAGCGGTGATTTCGGTGTTGAAATCCTGGATACGCCCAAAGACATCATTGTCCAGCTCGGGCGCATAGCCGCAGCGATGGAGGACCATATAGCGGACACTTTCACGAACGGATTCCTTAAACCATCTGGCGACACTGCCATCGTCCAGTTCTTCCAGAAAGCTGTCCTGCTTGTTGTTCAGCAGGTCGGGAAGGTAATCTCCGGCGGCTTCCTCCGCAAGCTGCTGGGAAAGTGCCTCTACGACCTCACCCCAATAATTATTGGAATCCAGCAGGAACTTATCCTGTAAGGTACGGATGACCTCGTTTTCGTACGCCGGCTTCATCTGCCAAAGGGAAATTTCTCGATTCTCTCGGCTGTTGGTATCCGAAACATCGAACACATAGCGGATACGATATGGAAGGTTGGGGCTGCGCAACAGGGCAATACCGGTGGCTCCCCGGTTTACCCAGCGACCCAGTCGATTCCACACGCCGATTTCCGCACAGGCTGTGGCATCCGGGCGTTGTGCGTGGATAAGCACCTGCTCTTGAAAACCGTACTTGTAATTCTGGGCTGCGGTTTGAAGAAATGCAGTGTATTTTCCGGGGCTGCTTACAATCTCCTGGGTTTTGGAGGAGAGCAGCTGAGAAAGAAATTCATCTTTTCTGGGCATGGCATCTCCTTACCGCACGGTTACGGAGACTTCCACCGTAATTCCGCTGTCTTGGATAGAGGCATACAGGAGCCCCGTTCTGGCATTGGATACTTTCGTCACCATCTGATTGAGCCGGCATACCGTGCCGTTGATTTCCTCCTGGCTGTCAGCGTAGTAGTAACCGCGCTCGTCGCTGCAAATAGGGTAGCCATCCTGCCGCAGACTGTTAATTTTCCTGCGCAGGCCCCGTCCGTCAATGGAAAAGAGCCGCTGCAGCTCACGGCTGTAAACGGCTCTTTCTCCACCGGTATGGTACTTTTTGAGATACTGGCAGATTGCTGTTTTCTTATCCATGGTTTTCACATCCTTATCTTGCTTCTTTCTGTTTTACCTTGGGATTGGGAATCTCCCAGCCATAGACCCGTGCAATTTCGTCACCCAGACGGCGGGTGAGCCGGGTAATATCGGCACGGGTGGCAACGCCATCGTAAATTTTGCCTTTCAGCCGGTCAATCTGATCCTCTGTCACACCGTCCTTGTAGGTGCGGTAGAGGTAGTGGTTGGTGCCGTCGTGGTGAACAGCATCGCACCGAAGGTCGCCCAGCTTATCCATGTACCATGTGCTGTAGTCGGTGTCACTGTAAAGGCAATCCTGGATATTGCCGGAGGGAATTTCCTTGTAGCCCATGACCCGTCCGTTCCAACGGCCCAGATCAGCAATGACTAAAATGGGCTGGGACAGCTGAATATTCAGATTGGTACGTTCGTCATCCAGGTAGTCGGCGTTCAGCTCGTACATAAGTGCCTCCCGCTGGGCTTCCGTCAAATCTGGGTAATCCTCTGCCAGAGAATCCCGCCAATCCTCATAATCCAGATTTTCATTGCTCCAGATGATATTGGGGCGGTCTGACATGGCATCACCTTATGCTTTCTGTTTGGCGGCACTGGAAAACTCCATTTTTGTGGATTCCCAGTGAATCGCGCCGGTGAACAGCTTGCTCCTGGCTGCGGCCTCCGCCTTTTCGGGAGAATCCGCTTCCACGGTGACATGGCCCTGGCTGATTGCCTGGACGGTAACTTCATACTTCATCTTGCATCCCTCTCTCTGTGATTTTTGATAGGTACACCCTTGGCATCATAATTCTTGGGGTCGGCGGCGGGTGTATCCCAGCCGAACATGGAGCCTGCCACCATAGCGGCCTCCTGCGCCCTGGTGATACCGGCAGCATCGTTGAGGGCGGCGGCAGCCTCTTTTGGGGAAACGCCCTCCTGCGGGTACTGCCCTGTGGGGGTATATCCGTTTCCACCCTTGGTAATGGTGATGATTTCGCCGGTGCTTTCCAGAGCGCTGAAGCACTTCTCCGGCAGAGACTGGCGCAGGGGAATAACCAGGATACCGCTGCGCTGCATACGCTCCGCAAACTCGCAGATGTGGTACAGGTTGTTTCCGACCTCCAAGTGTGTTTCATCTACATAACGACAGGGCATGTCCCGCGTCTCCCCAGAGGGGAAGATCATGCGGATGCTGTCACCGTCCACAATGCGGAACTTCTCCTTGTAGTTGGGGGTAATAAACCGAATGCCGTACTCGGCATTTCGGATGTGCCGGTCCAGATAATCCCGCTGGTAGCAGTAGATATAGAAATTGTAGTTGCCGGGACTGGAATTCAGCCGCAGAAGGTAGGCATGGGCTTTGGTATTTACCCGGAAACCAGATTCATCCCGCCCAAACTTCGGCGTGGTGGACTGATGACAAGCACTGGACAGGCTGCTCCGGTCTGCCAAAATACCGCCGTACTGAGGACTCTCCCGCAGGGCATTCACCACCGTATCCAATTCAGCCTGGAATTCCGGCGTTTTCAGATACGCCATGTTGTCGAACCAGCTGGAATAGAACTCTTTTCCGGTGGAGCCGAAGTCCCCACGCAGATACCCGATACATTCCGTCTGGGCATCCAGCTGGTGACTCTGACGGTAGGTGTATTTCTGTTCGGGCTGGGTCAATTCTCGCAGTTCCATTAACGTTCACGCTCCTTTCGCTTTTCAGATCGTTCCCGCTGATACTGTTCCAGTCCCAGCTTTGCCCACTGAGGGAGTTGTTCAGTCTCCAGTGTCCCGAGAATGTCCCGCCGTTCAAACCGGGAGCTGTCACCGGAGTGCAAATCCACACAGAAACAGGCAGACCCCCGGCTGTGGGGACTGGCCCCAAAACCGCCGATGCAGAGCTTCAGCTGACGGGTTGCAAGCTGACACTCCCTCCGCAGCACACCTGGACGAATGACAACAATTTTCCCATTCAGGTCATCGTCATAGGCAACGGGGGTACAGTCCTTGTTGGTCAGGGGTGTCACATCGATGCCCTGAAATTTGGGTTTCAATACCTCCGCACGGGTTTTCTCGGCCTGTTCTGACAGACGCTCCGCAAAGAGCTTGACGATCTCACAGTAATCGTCACTGACCATGACCTCATTGTAGAGTGCCGCAATTTCGTTCTGCTGGCAGTAGGCGCACATGTAGCGTTCCTCCGGTTTGGCGTTCAGGTCCTCCCCAAGGACGATTTCCCGGTCCCCGATGCGGAATGCCTGGATGATTTCATAGCTGCCAGCCATTCTTTTTTCATCTTCCATTTTCTTCCTCCATTCTTTCACAAATCACCAAGAACCGCTGCCTGCCGCCGCTGGCGTAAGGGTGGCAGGTCAGCAGGGTTATCAAATCCCGCCCAGGCTGAATTTTGATGGCATCAATATCATTTGGCTGGATGATTCTGGTCTCCACGACCTTGTAGTGCAGGATACCCCAAAGGTTCGTAACGTCCACCGAATCCCCAACCTGCAATTCCGGCACATAGCGGAAGTAGGGCGCACCATTGTAGCCCCGGTGTCCGGCAATGACGGCGTTGGTATTCTTGCCACCAATAGGGATACTGGTCTGTCCCAGCTGGGCGGCCCCGTCTGCCATGTGCTTGTCGGTGGCTCCCAGGTACAGGGGCATTTCCATTTCCAGTTTTGGAATGGACAGCACCCCAAACACATCCCCGGCTTGGCCACTGACGCTGAACAGCACTCCGGGCTGCTCGGTGGCTGCAAGACTGCTGAGCTTCGACTGGTCATCTTCATACAGCTCTCGGTTGTAGGCTTCCAGCATGTCCAGCAGCTCCGGGTAGGGCGTGGACGGCTCTGTTTCCCGGATGGTCTGCGTAGCCTCTGTGCTGCCGGTGTCGGATTCTGTAGGACCGGTGCTATAAAAGGATTCCACGGAGCCTTCCATCCGTTTGCTTGTGTAGTAGTTGTTGATCGCCGGATACAGGAGAATTCCCATACCCACCAGGTAAATCCACAAGAACAGCAGAGTAATGAGAATGCCTTTACGCCGCATTGCTTTCTCCTTTCTGCGTGAGCCAGACAATGAACAGAATCAGGCAAATCAAAACCACAATACTAATGGCAAGATACACGCCCTTCTCGTACTCCTGCTCCCAAGTGGAATCTACGCTTTCCTCTGTTTCAGCCAGTTCTATGGCGGGATTTTCCGTGTTCTCCGGGGTGTAGGGAATCCGGTGGCCACGAACCAAAAGCCTATGGGTATTGACCCCAAAGGGGGTGCAGGTCACAAGGGTACACAAATCCTTGCCTTTCTCCAGCCCCAGATAGGTGGTGTCGTGAGGCAAAACGGTGTTGATCTGGTCAACCTCATAGGCCAGGACTTCATTCAGCACCTCCAGATAGAAGGTGTCCCCCATTTCCAGCTTGTCCAGGTCGGAAAACATCTTCTGGCTGGCTAGGCCGGAGTGACCGGTGAGGATGGCGTGGGTGCTGCTGCCACCAATGGGCAGAGAGCTGCCGATAAGATGGCCAACGCCCCGATCCAGGGTTTCCTCCTCCGTGCCATGGTAGATAGGCAGGGATACTCCCAGCCTGGGAATATGAACATAGCCCATAGTCCCGGTGCCGGTAAGGTCTAAGAGCTGGGCATATTCCTCTACAGCAGAAGTTACAGAATCCTTGGAATAGCTGCCATGCCGGACGATGCTGCTCCACAATTCCTCATTGTACGCCTGGGCTTTCGTCCTGGCCTCCGGGATGGCGGCATCCGGCAATGCCTGAACCGCCTCTCGGTATTCCGTATGGATCTGGGACTGGTGAACCTCATTGTAGCGGCTGCTGAAAATGGGATAGACGGTCAGCCCCAGTGCCAGCAGGAAAAACAGCACCGCCAGAAAGACGGTAATGATCGTTCTTCGCTTCTCTCGGATAGGATCTCCTCCTTTCGGACGGCACCCCGGAGCGCGGGGTGCCAGATACTTACCGGCCATTCTTCTTTTTGACAGTCAGAACAATGACACCGGCTGCGGTGGACATCAGGAGAATGCCCACCAGGCTGTACATCCAGGTGCCGTGATCGCCGGTCTTGGGCAGGTCAAAACCCTTGGTGTTCTTCACGGTCAGGGGAACTTCGGCGTTGGCAGAGCCGTTGTCTTCCAGCATGGTGACGTCATTCTTGTCCACCGTTGCGGAAGCAGTGAGAACGTTGTGGGACAGTGCCCGCTGGGGGATGTTGGCCAGCTTCAGATCCTCTCCGCCGTCAAAAGCGTAGTGAGGGTCATTCTGGAGAACGCCCAGCACATCCTTGGCGTAGACATTGCAAGGCTTGGCGGGATTCTCTTTCAGAGAAATGGTGACGGTAATTGCGTTTTTCAGCAGAGTATACCCATTGGCGGTCTGGATTTCCGTAATGGTGTAAGTATCTTCCTCCAAGCCCTTGACCATGATGTGTCCGTAGGACTTGGTCATGGTGACGGGGGTAAAGACGGTGGCATCTGCTTCCTTGTCGGTATGGCCGGTGACATAGTAGACCCCTTCCTCGTCATTGCGCTTGGCAATGATCCAGGTGCCGTCGGTCTTGTTCTGAATCTTGAACTTTACGCTGTCATAGAGCTTGGTTTCGGCGGCGGTTTCCGCATCCACATCGGAGAACAGCTTGGTCAGGTCCAGACCGAAGGAAAACACATGGCAGTCGTCAATGAGGGTGTCGTAGTAGTCGCCGGAGGTACGCTTCCAGGTCAGAATGACGGTATTCTCATTGCCCTTTTCACCGTAGACAAAGGTCTTGTCGGCGTTGATGACGGCACTGTAGGTCACACGGGCGGTGTAGTTGGAGTAGCCGGTGTACAGCTTGCCGTTCTTATTGGTTGTGGCTCCGTTGATTTCCTCCAGACCGGCCTTGGTGATGTCCACAGTCATATGACGGCCATCCTCACTGTAGGTAACGGTAAACTTCCCGGAATCCTTGTTCCAGGAGGCTGCCTTGTCGGTACAGGCGGCATCCGTAAAGAATTCAATGGTCACACCGGCATCCTTGCTGTAAGTCAGGCCCTCGCAGAGAGTGTCGTAGAAATTGTAAGTGGACAGGGCCGTTGCCTGGGAGGTGATGGTGGGCAGAGTGGAAACGATCTGGTATTCCATGGTGTCGCCAGCGGAACCGGTAGCGGTGTGGGCGAAGCCATCCGTGATGGATGCGGAGCCTTCATTCTTGCCGGTGTCGGCTTTGGCTTCCCGGGCGGTCTTTTCCAGAGTAGGGATGCCGGTTTCCTGTTTGGGGTACACGACTACATTATAATTCCAGGCAGTGCCGCCATCCTGGGAAGCGGAGTTGTCATTGCCGGTGACGGTGGTCATGGGCAGGGAGACGAAGAACGGGTTGGTGGTGGAAGTGACCATTTCGGGGACCTTGGTTTCTACCAGCAGATACAGACCGACGCTCAGATCCTTGGCAGAGGTCTTGCCGACTTCGCTGGTGGGGGCCATAGCAGTGCCGCCGTTACGGATGAAGGTTTCCAGAGCGTTCTTCACCGTGGTGGAATTGGCTTCCAGACTCTGAGCCAGGGCCTTGTTCAGCGTATCAGAGGTGTAGAAGTAGCGGTCGGCGTCCAGGCTGTCCGCCTCAGTGCAGCGGTTGGCACCGTTTTCCAGACCGATGGCTTTCAGCAGATCTGCGGCATCCGTCTTGTGGAAGCCGTAAAGGACCTGAGTTGTACCCTGATTCTCAAAGGTCACAATGTCCGCGGCTTTCAGATAGGTAAATTCCACACCGGCAATGGCATAGCCTTTGCTGGCCTGACCGTTTCCCAGAGCGTTGCCGTTCTGGCCGTCGGTGTCGCCTTTCCGATTGGTGTTCACCAGGGCGTTTTCTACATAGCTTTCCTGCCAGCCGGTGGAGGGAAAGGCATCTTCATCCCACACGCCGTCTTTCTTGGCGTTGGTGTAGTCGAACTTCCAGATTGTCAGGCTGCAAGCGGCATCCTGGTCGATGGTTTTGGCTTCATCTGCAAAGGCAGCGGGAACGCCGGACAGCAGCAGAACAAGGGTCATAAGGGCGCAAACAATTTTCTTCATGGTTTTCATAGTAAAGTCCTTTCTGAATTAAGATTTTGAATTTGAGGTTAAAAAATCCGGGGTGTTTCCCCGGTTGGCTTACTGCTCTTTCTTACGGAGCAGCCAAAGATTTGCGGCGCACAGCATCAGACAAAAAACGGTAGCCATGGGAATGCGGACAAAGCCGGTTGAGCCGGTCTTGGGCAGAGCGAAGGCTTCTCCGTTGACCACCCGCAATTCCATTTCGGTATTGTCTGCGGGTAGAGTTCCTGCAAAGGCATAGTCTTTCAGCAGCGTGTAGCCATCCGGTGCGTTCGTTTCCGTGATCCTGTATTGCAGCGTGATGGGCAGGCCCTCCCAGGTCAGCAGACCATCCTCACCGGAAGTCTTACTGGCGGCTGCAAGGTTTTCTTCCGAAGGTTCTCCTAGAACATAAACACCGTTAGAGCCTGGAATAACCGGATACCAGAGACTCCCGTCCTCGCTGCCTTCCAGCAGGAAGGTGGCTCCCGCCAAAGGTTCATCCTTGGTGTCCACCTTTCGGATGGTGATTTTCCCGGTGCGCAGTTTGTTGAGGAAAGATACCTCTGCCGTTTTGCCTGCGGTGACAGTAACGGTTTTCGGGGCTTCTCCTGTGTAGAGACTGTCAGCGGGCAGCACTTCCTCCACGGTGTAGTCTCCGGGGGCGAGATTGCCGGTGAGAATTTTTCCGTTTTTGTCCGTGGCAAAGGGAGAACCGGAAACTTCTTTCCCGTCCGTATCCGTGATTTTGAACTTCCAGCCCTCCAACGTACTTTCCGGCTTTACGATTTTCTGGATGGAAATTCTGCCGCTGTAGTTGTTGATAAACTCCAGGGTTGTTTTCTCATGGGACCGGATTACCAGCTTCTTCACGGAATCATCCATCTTCCAGTAATCGTCCCGGACCTCCTCACTGCCGGTTTCCTTGACCCAGTAGGTGCCGGGTTCCAGATAGATACCTACGGTGCCGTCCTGGCCGGTAATGAGGGTACGGAGTTTCTGAGTGCAGGCTTCATCCGTATAAACAGTAATATGCCAGCCGGAAATCTCGTCACCCGTGTTGGTGGACTTGGTAAAGTAACCCAGGCCCTGCTCCTTGTTCAGCCACTGATCAACGGCGGTTTTTCCGTACTCCACAGTAACGGTGTGGTAGCCCAGCTCCCCAGACCAATAGGGGTCCTCGGTGGGGGATTCCAGGACAAGGTATTTTCCGGGGGCCAGATTGGAAATGCGGATAATGCCGGTTTCATCCGTGGTAAAGGGAGATCCGGGAATTTCTGTGCCGTCCTTTTTAACGATGAACTTCCAGCCGTCCAGGTGGTTGCCGGTGTTGGTAGACTTTCGGATTTCCAAGGCACCGACGGTCAGCTTGTTATAGAAGCTGACGCTGGTGGTAGTTCCGTTAGACACCGTGACGCTCTGCGGATTATCCCCGGAACAGGTGTAGCGGGAGGAAATGGCACTGTTGGTATGCCCCAGCTCCTTGACGTAATAAGTTCCAGCGTTCAGCCCGGTGATACTGATTTTTCCGTTGCTGTTCGTTGTATGGGGGCCGGATACCAAGGTGGAGCAGGCGGCGTTGGAGTACAGGGAAAACTGCCAGCCAGATAAATTCTGACCGTCCTCCGTGGTTTTTACCAGGGCAATGGCACCGGGGTCCGGGGCGTTGATCCTGAAATAAGCCCGCAGTGTATCCACCTGGGGAGAATACAGCTTGACACAGGTCTGGTAAGTGCTGCTGGCACTGTAGTAAATGGATACGGTGGAGTTTTCCGCAGAGGGCAGACTCCGGGTAGCACTGAATAGAGCTGTGGGAGAAATAGAGCCTGTTTTTGTGATGGTCAAGGTATTCCCGGACTTGGAAAAGGAAGCACCGTTCCCATTGGTGAAAGAGAAGTTCCCCAGAACGCTGTTGGAATCCGTAACGCTTACCTGGCTCCCGCTCATGGTGACGGTAGGTGCGGAGCCGGAGGAACGGCTGGTAAAGCTGGGGATTTTCATGGCGTTCTGGACACTGGAAACAATGCTGTTGTACTTCTCCGCAAAGCCGGAAACGCTGGCAACACCCGCATTGTAGAACACATCCCCGCTGGTGTAACCGTTGGAGCCACGGCGGTTGAAGGTATCCGCATCCCGCAATCCTGTTACGATCTCATAGATCAGGAACTGGGTGGCGATCCGGGTGGATACATTGGGGTTGTTGGCCATGGCTGTGGTTTTGACGCTGTAATTGCTGTCCCACAGCTGCCGGGAGTACAGCAGCGTCAGGGCGATGGCCTGGCGGTAGGAATAGGGCATGGCATACCAGACATTACTGCCACGGGTGCTGCCGCTGCCGGATACCCCCAGATCTTCGTCCATGTAGTTGCCCGAAGTGCTGGCAGCGTAATTCTTGCAGGGTTCGATGCAGTACAGCGGATCGTCCTCATAGGGAACATTGTTGTACCGGGCAAAGTGCCAGCCCAGATTTTTGATATAGGCTGTTTTTGCGGCATCGCTTCCGTTGGGGTTGTATGTCACAGACACCTGGCTTCTCAGGACCGTGGTGTAATTGGGGCTTGCCTTGTCAAACAGAAGTACGTTGGTGACTGTGGAGGCGTAGGCAGCAAGCCGGTCATCCTCAACGACATCTTCTACCGGGTCAGCTTCCGGTTCTGTGACTTCCGTTTCCGATTCCGTGGTTTCCGTTGCCTCTGGCGGTTCAATAGTTTCTGACGGCGGTTCGGTGGATTCTGAGGGAACTGCCGTTTCCGGTGGAGCCGTCGTTTCTTCCGCTGCCTCCGTTGCGGCCTCGGATGCTTCCACTTCCTCGGAGGTCTTCGCTTCATCCGCAAAGGCACAGGGCACCAGCCCTGCCAGCAGCACGGCCACCAGAAACAGGCAGAACCCCCGTTTCATAATTTTTCGCATGGCATTTTCCTTTCACAAAAGAATCACCCGCCGATTTTGGCAGGTGTCTACGTTTCTTTCAGCTGGTACAGCTGGTAATACAATATAAGGGGGAGTGTGAGGGGGAGGGGAACGACACTTTAGAGCCATTATCGGTCACGCTCCTTTTGTCGGAGCTGATACCGGTGGTAATACTCCAGAGCCTTGATCACATAGTCCTCGGTCTGCTTGGCGGTGAAGTTTTTGGGGATGAACGGTTTCAGCCGTTCTGACTGAAAGCTGATTTTCTCTTTCTGGTTGGGCTTCTGCTCGCACATGATGGAGAGGATCACGTCGGCGTTGAGCCTGCCGTTCTGGGAAAACTCTTTCATCTTCAGGGCCTGCGCCAGGGACGGGGTGGACTGCTCGGAATTGATGGAATCCAGCAAGCTGTCCTGTTCCTCCTCGGTCAGGTAGGAAAGCTCCACGGCGGGCCGGAAAGCGATTTTCCCAGCGTCCACCAAATCCAGCAGTGGCGGAATAAGGTGGGTGAGACGGATGTAGCGAGACACTTGTCTTGCACTTTCGTCCGTAGATTCTGCAATAACATCTCTCGATTTGGTTCCGTCTGACTTGTGGCCCACTGGTCCACAAGTTAAGTCGGAGCGTTCACCCTGCCGTTTCATAGCTTCCAGCCGCATTTTGTAGGAAAACGCCTTTTCGCTGGGCAGGATGGTAGTGCGCTGAAGATTCGATTCCACCATAAGAATAATGGCCTCATCTCTGGAAAGCTCCTTGATTTCCGCTTTCACGGTGGTCAGGCCTGCCAATTCACAGGCTTTTGTCCTGCGGTGGCCGGAGACGATTTCATACCGCCCGTCCGGTTTCTGCCGCAGTGTCACCGGGGTGATGATTCCCCGCTCCTTGATGCTCTCCACCAGCTGATCCATGTCCTCATCTAAGCGGACATGAAAGGGATGGTTCGGAAATTCGTCAATTTCCGAAAGGGGAATTTCATGGATTTTTGGGAGCTTGGATTCCGCCCGCTCCCGATCATCCATGAACAGTTCATCTAGCCCCGTCAGACCGAGATCGATTTGTTTCTTTGCCAAGTTCGGCTACCTCCTTTGTCAAGTTTGTGTAGGCCTGGGCCACCCGGCTTTTGGGGTCAAAGGCGAAAATGCTCTTTCCCTCGCCGGAGGCCTCAGCGGCCCGGACAGAGCGGGGGATTTCCGTGTCGAATACCCGGACGCTGCCACCCAATGTGGAGCGCAGGGCGGCGATAATGCTTTTGGCGTTGTTGGTTCGCCCGTCCACCATGGTCATAAGGATTCCGTCAATTTTCAGCTTGGGATTGATCTGCCGCCGCACTCTGCTGATGGTGCGGATGAGCAGATTCAGACCCTTTGTGGAAAGAAAGTCCGGTGCAGACGGGATGATCACGCTGTCGGCGGCAGCCAGAGCATTGATGGACATCAGGCCCAAGGACGGCATACAGTCAATGAGAATGTAGTCGTAGTTCTCTTTCACCCGGCTGAGAACGGATTTCAGCACCTGTTCCCGGGACATGGCATTGAACAGACTCATTTCCACGCCAGACAGTTCAATGTTCGCAGGAAGCAAATCGACCCCCTCGCCGCTGTGGATGATGCCTTCTTCCCAGGGTACGGATTCATCCCGGATTTCGGCTTGCATGGCAGTAGCCAGTGTGGTGTCCAGATCATCATCAGCGTTCCGTATGCCTAAGCTGATGGTCAAACTGTGCTGGGGGTCATCGTCTACCAACAGCACCCGGTTTCCGGCCTGAGCAAGACCGACACCAAGATTGACGGTGGAAGTGGTTTTTCCGACACCTCCCTTCTGATTGACAATGGCAATGGTTTTGCAGTGGTTCATTTTGTACCTCCTAGACTTTATTTTTGCTCCACCAAAACACAGAAAATCTTTCTGCGCTTTGGTCGGTGCGTTTCATTCGGCCTCGCCCCCTAAACGCGCAAAGGGAAATCATCTGACGCTCGAGAGCGAATCGAGTCCATGGGCCTTCCACCCCTGCCGGGTCCTCCGCCAGCTCCGTAGAGAAGTATCATTGTCCTATCTGAACCCTCGTCGCCTTGTTGGTGGCAATCCAACATTGGAGACAGCATTTCTCGCTCAGCACCTTTGCTTCAGCCCTTGCGGGCTTCCTCGCTTCTACCCGTTTGGGCAGGTGGTCACAGCGTACTGTCCTCCCGGCTCCGGTCCAGAAGAATGTATCAGATGAATGAATATGAAGTTTTCAAGGTTCAGGTGAGGGGGAGGAGAGGTGTCTCTTTGAAGAACCCCCTCACTTAAGTAGCCATCGAGAAAGGCCATTTTTTAATATCCTTTTCAAAGAATTTTTGAGATGTGGGAAAGATTGGAACATTGCACAAATATATACCTTTTTTGATGCGAACAAATGGCTAAAAATGTGCGATATGACAAGTAAAAAAGCCATGCTCATAGAATGCACTTCTACGAGCATGGCTTGAAAATTAGATTTCCTGTTTGTGTATGTAACAGGAAAACGAACTGCTTATGAAGTTTTTTATCGAGTGAACTACAATAGACTAGGAAACCAACCGTTGATTTGAATTATTTTGGATGATTCTATTATAGTTCAATAGGTAACTGGACCATCAACGTCGCTGGCAGCCTGCATCTTAAACTTGTCCATCGCTTCCCGAGCCTGGGGAATGTTGATCTGATTGTTGCTCTTCATACCGTTTTCTCTCCTTTTTGCTTTCTCGCGGTTTTGTTCCGCAACCATAGCTTTGCCAATATTTTTTGGAGTATTAGCGTGAATTTCCGGAAGGAAATACAGAAAATGACAGATTTTATTGACACCCCCTTCAGATTCTGCACAGATTTTCCCGCGCGGTTGCATTCAATCGGGATTTGTGATATAGTAAGGCAAAATGGATAAAGACGTGGGTGGTATTTATGAAAATCATGATTATCGGCGACGGAAAAATCGGCAGTGTCCTTGCTGAGCAGCTGTCGAAGGAAAAGCATGAAGTGACGCTGGTGGATCGCTCCGGGGTCAGGCTGGATCAGTCCAACAACGAGCTGGACGTGATGGTCGTGGAGGGCGACGGCGCTTCCCGGGAGGTTCAGTTGGAGGCAGGAGCGGATCAGGCAGACCTCGTCATTGCCTGTACCGGCGCGGACGAGCTGAACCTGCTGTGCTGCCTCATCGGCAAGAAGTTGGGCGCGCGGCACACCATTGCCCGGGTGCGCAACCCCATGTACGTGGAGGAGCTGAACCTCATCAAGGACGATCTGGGGCTCAGCATGGCCATCAACCCCGAGGAAGCCTGCGCAACGGAAATGGCCCGGGTACTGCGGTTCCCCTCGGCCATCAAAATCGACACCTTTGCCAGAGGGCATGTGGAAATTCTCAAAACCGGCGTGACAGCGGGTTCTCCGCTGGACGGCATGGCGCTGAAGGACATCGGAAAGTTCCGTGCCAACGTGCTGATCTGCGCGGTGGAGCGGGGCGAGCGGGACGTCATTATCCCCTCCGGCGAGTTCCAGCTGAAGGCCGGGGACCGGATCTCCGTGGTGGCAAGTCCGCAGGAGGCGCAGCGGTTTTTCCGGCAGGTCGGCGTGGCGAAGACTCGGGTGCGGCAGGTCATGCTGATCGGCGGCGGACGGATGGGCTATTATCTTGCCCGGCAGCTGCTGGCGACCGGCATGGACGTGAAGATCATCGAATCGGACGCGAAGCGCTGCGAGGAGCTGAGCCAGCTCCTGCCGGAGGCGACGATCCTCCACGGCGACGGTACGGATCAGCGCCTGTTACAGGAGGAAGGCATCGAGCACATGGATGCCATCGCGGCGCTGACGGGCATTGACGAGGAAAACATCATCATTTCCCTGTTTGCCGGGAGGACGACCCGCGCCAAGGTCATTACCAAGGTCAACCGCAGCTCTTATGAGCCGCTGGTGGCCAGCCTGTCTCTGGATTCCGTGTTCTATCCCCGGAATATCTGTGCGGACAACGTGGTGCGCTACGTCCGGGCCATGCAGAATTCCGACGCTTATGCCAGCATGGAGACGCTGTGCAAGATCGTCAGCAATAAGGTCGAAGCGATGGAGTTCCGGGTCACGGCCAGCGCCGATTTCTGCGGCATCCCATTGCAGGATCTGCACCTGAAGGACGGCCTGCTGATCGGCTGCATCTCCCGGGGCGGCAAGACCATTACCCCCCGCGGCAGCGACACCATCGAGGTGGGGGACAGTGTGATCGTGGTCGCAGCCCACAGCGGACTGAGAAGCCTCAACGATATCTTCACCACCCGGCGGTAAGGGGGAACGGACATGAATTATCCCTTGCTTCGCTATCTTTTCGGCATGATCCTGCTGATCGTGGCGGCGTTTCTGGTGCTGCCGCTGGCGGTCGCCGTGATCTACGGGGAAAGCTCCGGCATTTACTTTTTGTACACCATGATCGCGGCGGGACTGCTTGGCTTCCTGCTGACCCGGTTCAAGCCCGCCAAGCGGGACATGTACGCCCGGGAAGGATTCGTCTTTACGGCGCTGGCATGGGTGGTCATTTCCCTGATCGGCGCGGCGCCCTTTACCCTGTCCGGGCAGATCCCCAGCTACTTAGACGCCGTGTTTGAGACGGTTTCCGGCTTTACCACCACCGGCGCCAGCATCCTGACCGATGTGGAGGCGCTGGACAACGGGATGCTCTTCTGGCGCAGCTTTACCCACTGGTTGGGGGGCATGGGCATTCTGGTGTTCATGCTGTCGCTGGTGAACATGGGCGGCCAGGCCAACCACCTGCTCCGGGCGGAAAGCCCCGGCCCCACCGTGAGCAAGATGGTGCCGAATATGCGCAAATCCGCCGCCATTCTTTACGGTATTTACATCGTCATGACGGCGGTGGAGGTGGTGCTGCTGCTTATCGGGGGAATGCCCCTGTTTGACAGCCTGTGTACCGCCTTCGGCACCGCCGGCACCGGCGGCTTCGGCATCAAGAACAGCTCCATGGGCTATTATGACAGCTACTATCTTCAGGGCGTGGTCTCCGTGTTCATGGCGCTGTTCGGCGTGAACTTCAACGTTTACTTTTTCCTGCTGATGAAAAAATATGCCATGGCCTGGCGGAATACCGAGGTGCGGGCGTATTTTGCCATCATCGCCGGGAGCACGCTGATTATTACCCTTAACATTCTGGGAATGTTCCCCACGGCATTCGACGCGTTTCACCACGCTTTTTTCGCCGTCTCGTCCGTCATCACCACCACGGGCTTCAGCACAACGGATTTTGACCTGTGGCCCCAGCTCAGCCGGTGTATTCTGGTGCTGCTGATGATCGTGGGTGCCTGTGCCGGGTCTACCGGCGGCGGCGTCAAGGTTTCCCGGCTGGTGATTCTGTGCAAAGCCCTCGGCTCGGAGCTGCGCAAGCTGCTTCATCCCCGCTCCGTGCGGGTGCTGACGGTGGACGGAAAGCCCGTCAGCCGGGAGACGGTGCAGGGCGTTCAGAGCTACATGACCCTGTATTTTCTGGTGACGCTGGTGTCCGTGCTGCTGGTGGCGCTGGACAATCTGGATTTTGTCACCACTTTCACCGCCGTGATGGCGACGCTGAACAACATCGGCCCCGGTCTGGGACTGGTCGGCCCCACGGGCTGCTTCGCGGCATTTTCGCCGCTGGCGAAGATCGTCCTGACGGCGGATATGCTGTTCGGGCGGCTGGAGCTGTTCCCCATGCTGATCCTGCTCATGCCCTCGACATGGCGGAAATATTGATAAAAACAGTGAATGGAGCGTATCGATGCCGGTACGCTCCATTTCTCGTGTCAACTTGGCTCTCCCTCTGGGAGAGCTGTCACCGAAGGTGACTGATACTGAACTCCAATTAAAATCTTTAAAAAAGATTTTAATTGCCTGAAGGGCATGGAGTTCATATGAGACT
>ENA-USUG01002211-USUG01002211.1-human-gut-metagenome-genome-assembly--contig:-NODE-2211-length-30031-cov-67.054784_pt1 | contig 30031 bp, 24 predicted proteins | sample MGYA00250059_ERZ773394 | MGnify/ENA primary metagenome ERZ773394 (study PRJEB29103, sample SAMN06111957) | human gut metagenome | biome: human gut; feature: ankylosing spondylitis patient; material... | reverse complement strand
TCCTTGCGGTAATGATGCTCCTGTCAACAATGCTTATCGGCACTGTTTCAACAGTTAATGCAATAGGCGCTAATAGTAACCACATAGTTTCTAAAGGTGAAACGCTTTATCTTGATTTGTCAAATACTGGCGCTACAGGGGCAAACTTTTTTCAAAACAATTATATTGAAGGCAATGATTACTTTTATCCTTTGCCACCCGACAAGATAATTTCTGTAAAGTTAAGCCAAAATATTGACTTTTCTAATTATAGTTCAAGATTATACAGCATTAACAATGTAGGCACAAATAAGGAATGGTTTACTCAAAATAACGATAAAAATATACTTCCTTCAGAAGGTCAAAATATGGTTGTTGTAAGTGCTGATGGTAAGTCTTATACCTGGGGTACTTATTCTGCAACTGACCCTGTAGCAGAAAGTGTAACTCTCACAGCTAATCCTACATCAATTACAGAGGGGGGGGGCATCAACTCTCACAGCTACACTTAAAAATAAGAATTCTTCTGGTGATGTAACTTATACTTTTACTGATGCAAGCGGTACTACAGTTGGCACAAAAATTACATCTGATTCTTATGCATCAATTCAAGTTAATCCTACGGCTACAACTACATATACAGTTACAGTTTCAGCGGATGGTTATTCTGATGTAACTGGCTCTACTACTGTGGCTATGCCTGAATCAACAACACTTAACTTCATGGTAAGAAGTGGTAATACGGATATTTCAAAGGGAGTATTTAAGAAGATTGGCAATGATGAATATATTCTTGATGTTACTTTTGACCAAACAGGTGACTATAGTTTTTATGTAAAAGATGATAAAGACAATATTTATTACAGGAACCAAACTGGCACTTTGGAAGATTTAATAAGTAATGTCACACTGTTCAAATATGGAACTAATAATGATGAACATTATGTTACGTTAAAAGTTGCTAACCCTGGTACTTATGGCATAAAGATGAAAGCGAGTGGTGCTAACTATTCTGTTTCGCTTTATAAGATTCCGGATACTTCTGTTACATACACCGTAAATTATGGTGTAAATGGTGGCAACGGTACTCTTACAGCAGATGGAGTTACTACAGGTTCTGCTGTAAATAGTGGCACAAAGGTCACCTTTACAGCACACCCAAACGAAGGCTACACAGTAGAGGGTTGGTACAGCGATGCTGACTGCACAAAAGCAATTACTGATGCCGGCAATAATACGTCTTATGAGGTAACAGTAAACGCAAATACCGATGTATATGTAAAATTTAAGTCTACCACTATTGATCCCGAGTACAGACTTACAGGTGATCTGTCAGCAATTGGCGGATGGAAAGGTTATGATAAAGCCTTAAAATTCGATACCGCTGAATCAGACGGTTCATATAGTAAAATAATTACTGTTACAGATGATGATGTAAATGTAAATAATCGTAAGTATTTTAAGCTGATTAAGTCGGAGAATGGTTCGGACAAATATTATGGTCCGGACAATAAATATGATATCATTAAGAGTAATTCATCAGGTACAGCGTATGACACATTCGCAGGTTCAGGTTCAGGTAAGGACTTCTATTTTAGCAAGGCAGGTACATACAAAATTCATTATTTTGTAAAGCCTAATAGTGCTGTACCAAGTATTTGGGTAGAGGAAAATACCACAAAATACAATGTTACTGTAGCAGAAAGTATAAAGTCAATTGCGTCTGTTGATAAGACAGAGGTTGCAAAAGGCGAAACGGTTACTGTTACTGCAACTCCTGGAACTGGCGAAGTTCTTGAATCAGTAACTGTTGTGAGTGCTAACAATACACAGGTTACAACAACCGTAAGTGGCAAAACCGCAACATTTACAATGCCTGATCAGGATGTTACCGTAACAGGTGTAACATTCCGTGAGGCAAAAAAATACACAGTAACATTCAGGTCAAGTGACAATACATTCGGTACTGTTTCTGCAACGAACGGAACAACTCCAATCAGTTCTTCCCCTGCAACAGTAACCGAGGGCGATGAAGTAACATTCACTGCAAAACCAGCCAATGGCTACGCTCTTTCCGGCTGGACTGTAAAGGTTAATGGTGAATCAGAAACTCGTACCGAACCTTCACTTTCTCTTAAGATTACAGCTGATACAACCGTAGTCGCTAACTTTAAAGTAGAAGATTCAGGTACAATCGTGAATGATATGTACTTTTTGTATGGTAGCAAGAACGACCCAAGAAATTGGGAAGGACAGCAGGGATATAAAAATACTGAATACGGAAAATACAATGTTTATAAAAAAGACGGAAAATATATAGTAACTCTTAATGAAAAACATTATAAAGAACTGTATTTTGCTTTTTCAAAGGATGATTCCTATGTTAATATGGAGCCAAATACAGGTCTCAAAGCTGTAAATTCAGATAATCCTAAAGGCTTAAGTCTTGTCGACGCTAAAAAACCGGACTATTATGTGGGATCGGTTAAATATTTATTCGGTAAAATGAGCATTGTAGGTGAAAATTCTGAATATATCGGAGATATAAAAATCATCTACGACCCGACTGCTAATACATATACGGTAAAAGCTACCAAAGATAGTGTTTCTGATACAACCGTAAATATTGTTGGTAAAGACGGTACGGTTCGAAAGGATTATTACGGTAAGACAACATCTGCCTTGGGTGATACTACACTTAAAGTAACTTCACCGGACGGTACTACTACTATTACTGCAATTGATTCATGTAATTTTGACGGTCATTCTCAGGGCGTTACTGCTAAGAAAGTTCCTTATGGCTCAACAGTAACCGTTACAACCAAAATTAAACCTGATGCAACCTTTGCAGGTCACAGTGGCAGTGATTACTATGTTAAGGGATTCAGTATCAACGGTTTTACAGGCGGAGTACTTACACAAAAAGAGGGCAGTTCACATGAAGGCGATGTGTACGAATACACCTTTACTGTAAAAGAAGATGTTTATGCTGCTGCATCCACGATTGAAATTACTCCTATATATTTTCTTAAGAATGATTCTGACTGCATTACATTCTATGTAGAAAACTTTATGGAAGCTAAAGCTAAATGGGGTGACACAATCGCATGCTATGCCTATTACAGCAATGGGGATGCTCTTGGCGGTTATCCGGGACAGCCGATGGTCAATGCAGAAGGTAGTATATATATGCAGATTCCAAAGCATATAGGTGATGATCAATCTAATGTTGTTAAAGGTATTACACTCAATAACTATGTATGGGATTTTGTTCATGTATCAGGTGATGATGGAGTCAGAAAATCAAAGAACTGCCAGACATATGACTATGATGACTTTAAATATCTTGCAAATATGTCACAGGTAAATAGCAGTGATTCTGTCGCTAATATTAAGAATATCGTATATCGTTTTAAGTATCATACTTATAATAATACTTCGGCTGATGCCGGTAATGTTCCTAATGATACATTGAAAGCAACAACAGTTGATAATACTAAATATGAAGTGTTTGTCGATTATTATGATAAACCGACAGATATATTTGGTACAGTCATTAAGAATAGTGATAATGTAACAGTTGATACAGTAAAAGATCAAGAGGAATATTTGACAATTGTTTCTGACGGTTATGTTAACTATTACAAAGAAACTAAAAATTATCTCGGTCAATATGCCACAAAGTGGTATATTTACAATAAACTAGGTCAAAAAGTCGCAGCACTTCCTCCGTCAGCACTTTTGTATGGTCTTACAAAATCATCAGATGAACTCCAAAACCTTGTTAATCATGGTGCAGTTCCGACAGATTTTATGAGTGATTCCGGTGCAAGTACAGAGGTTATTTCAGGTTATTGGACTTCATTTAAATCGCTGTATACCGCTTATGCAGGTAAGTATGCTATAATTAACTATGAGTCAGCTATCCATTCAAGTGGCAGAGATAATGCTGATGTTCAGCCAGGTGAGCGTTGCGACGGTCGTTGGTACTATTCAGTTGATAAAGCTAAAATTACAGGTGATATCAAAATTGAATATGCCGATACCCTCGACAGCTTTACTACAATGACAGGTGTTAATACAGATACATTTATTGAGGGCACAGCTACAGGTACAAATACAGCTGCAGAAGCTTACTTTACTGCACCTATAGTTTCATCTTCAGATAAGCCGACCCATGTGGAAACAACCTCTGATAACTCTGAGAACTTCAAGTTTACAGTTGGTGCAACAAGTTCAACAACAAATGGTTACACTTTCGTTGGTTGGTATCGTTTGATTGATGATACTTATAAGGCTGTTAATGACCCGTCTGAACTTAACAAGATTACAGGACAGGTAGCTCGAAATGCTAATGTTGTTTTGGTTGCTCGTTATATCAAAACTCCGGGCGGTTCAATGACCTTCCACCATTCATTGTACACCGGAGAAAATGCAGGCGGTGGTAAAGCCACTACCGAAATTCAGGTTGTTGTAAAATCAAGTGATGGTAAAGAGTACTACAACTCAGGTATAATTGATTCTACTGCTTCAATTGATAAAAAAACTATTAGTGATATAGTTACTGGTCAGCAAGATGCTAAAATTACTGTTACTCTTTACACAACAACAAAGAACCTTTATAATTTCAATGGTTACTATTCTGCTGAAAACACAACAGATATAACTGCTTTTAATCCTACTACTGGTTTTAAACAATATGATGTTACCGGAAACAGAAAAGATGGTCTTGTAACTAAATCAGAATATACGTTCTCGTTTAATGAGTACTATAAGGCACATGAGGATACTCTTATTGGTGAGAATGCGGGAACAGTATACTATAATTTCTATTCTGACATTACTTCTATTAAAGTACCGTATAAGGTTCAGTTCTCTTACACTGACAGAATGGGTGAACAAAAGTATTACAACAAGGCTGGTTATGTTGATCCCGAAAACACTTCATCATACACATTTGATGAGAATGCTACTAATGGTGAAGGTGTAGAATCACATCCTGTAAAGGTAACTCTTACAAATAGCTTTATCCTTTCTCTTGCACCGTATGAGTCAAACTTTACAAAGAATCTTACTTGGAATGAGACTCCTGTTAGCAATACCGCTTTCGATTCATCAGATAGTAAGTCAATAGCATCAGCTGTTGTTAATTCAACTCAGTCAGACAGAACAATCCACCTTAATGTTTTCCGTGATAAGGATACTAATGAACCTACTTCTTATAATAACGAAAACGGTAATTTTGTACTTTTCACAAAAAAGGGTTCATCTGAATTACCTTACGGTTCAGTATTCTATACATCAAATGGTGACGGAACTTATACTTATGATATCACTGCTCCGAAAACATATAAAGATAATCAGTTTATGTATTGGGCAATCTACTCCGATCCGGAATGTAAAAATCTTGTTATTAAAGCATACAACAGTGAAGGACATTTCAGCTATGTAGCGTATGATAACTGTTGGATAGTTCCTGTTTATGGAGAAAGCTCAACTCCAGTTGCATCTGTTAAGGAAGTTTCTACTTCAACTCAGTTTATGGAAGTAACAAGAAACCAGTGGACAGCAAAAACAGATTCCGCTTTTGCCGGATTTGACGCTGATAGTATGAATACACTTAATACAAATGAAGATTTCATTAAGGTTAAAGGTGAAGACAAGCTTTACGCTGACTTTGTACTTAACTTCTTCTATAACGGCAAACAGCTTAGTGCATTTGATCCTAACAGCGAAAATGTTAAGGCAGGTGTTCTTATTCAGAGGTTAGAACTTGATGAAAATGAGACTGGTACAGGATATATAACCGACTTGGCTCATTATGCTAAAAAGTATGATAAGACTGCTCTTGAAAATGCTAAAAGTGATGCAATCCAAAAAATTACAACTGGCACTTCTAATATTAAATCTGTAAAACAACAGATTAATAATAGTAGACTTGATAACAAGAACAGGCTTCAGTATTATACTCTTTTTAACAATGTCAAAGGTAATAATAATTGTGTATTTAGACTCTATACATATATCAAGTATACCGGTGCAGATGGTAAATCGGCTGTTGAACTTAGCGATCCGGTTTACTTCACATTTTATGATATTGCAAACAAGTCATAATAAATTTTAATTTGTATGTGCAGCAGGCAACTGTTGCACATACAGAATGAATTAAGGAGTTATTTATGAAAAAAGAATATTTCTCCCCTGAATTTGAGCTTGTTAAGTTTCAATTTGAGGATATAATTTTGACCGGTAGTCTTGATGATACGCCTGAGGATAAGAAAAATTATGGAAATGAGATTGATGGTTTTGAAGAGGAATAAACAGTTTTTTGTTTCGATAAAAAAGATTTCTGCTTTTATCTTCGCATTTTTATTGGTGCTGATTTCTACATTTCAAATTTCTGCGGCTTCATATGAAACCGACGGCTTTGTATATTCTGTTTCCGACGGTAATGCGAGCGTAACCGGATATAAAGGTGATAAGACCGATATTGTTCTTCCCCTTAAGCTTCAAAGCTGGTCTGTATCGGAAATTTCTGATTTTGCTTTTGTGGGAAAGACCGCAATAACATCGGTCAGCCTTAACGAAGCAAGATATCTTAGAAGAATCGGTACTGATTCTTTTTACGGTTGTACTTCACTTGAATCAATTTCAATTCCTATCTGGGTGAGAGATTTTGGTGCTGCCGTATTTCAGAATTGCACAAGTTTAAAATCTGTTACCTTTAACTGTGTGCCGAGTAAAATTACCGATCAGATGTTTTACAATTGTACTTCTTTAGACAAGGTATATTTACCTTCCGGTACAAGTGCGGTTGGTAAGAGTGCTTTTGCTGAATGTAAATCATTATCTGAGGTGTATATTCCTACATCCGTGACTTCTATTGCTTCTAACGCTTTCAGAAACTCTCCGAATGTAACAATCAAGGGCAGTTACGGTTCTTATGCTGAGGAATATGCAAAGGCTAACAATATTCCGTTTGAGGGCATTTCTGCTTATGATGTCGGTGATGTAAATATGGATGGCGGGATTAATATTTTAGATGCAACTCTTGTGCAGAAGTATGTTGTCGGTATTGTTGAGCTTTCGGCAGAACAAAAACATCTTGCCGATTATAACAACGATGGTGACATCACGGTAGTTGACGCAACGGAAATTCAGAAGTTTATCGTTCATTTAAACTAACCAATAAAAAAACAGGCTCACTTTTTGTGAGTCTGTTTTATTTCGGAGGACGCTTTGCCAAAATATTTAATAGCTGATTTTACCGTTGAAATTGAACCAAAATTTGATTACTTAAAAAAATTGTGCGAACCGTTTTTGTATGAAGGGGAGAGAAGTGCAGATTTTTCCGCAATGCCGTCAGACTCATACTTAAATTCCCTGTTGAGCCGTATGGTTGAAGGTTCAACCATTGATGAAGCCGAAGAATTTGCAACGGCGTCAATTTTTAACCGCAAAATAATTCACCGTGGCGCTATGCTTGTACATTCCTCAGCACTCGTTTTTGACGGAAAAGCATATTTGTTTTCCGCCGATTCAGGCATAGGCAAATCCACTCATACAAAGTTGTGGCTGAAAAGATTCGGCACAAAAGCTCATATTCTCAATGACGATAAGCCTGTTGTGAAAATTAAAAACGAAGTCCCGCTATGTTGCGGAACTCCGTTTGACGGCGGAAGCGGAATTGCTAACAACGAAACCGTCCCAGTAGGTGCTATAATATTCATTGAACGCGCAGACGCTAATTTTGTTACAATTCCCGACACAAATGAGATTGTACAAAGGCTCTACAAATCGACTGTCAAATTTGTGAATAAGTCAGATGGAATGTCTTTGCTCTCAAATCTCGATAATCTTATTCGGCATACAAAATTTTATGTGTTGCATTGCAATACAGATGAGTGTGCCGTGGATGTTGCCTACAACAATATAATTAAAAACTGCAAATAAAAGACGGTCTGTTCTCGCAGACCGTCTTGTTATATGTATAAAATTGATTACTTGATTTCCTTAATCCAGCCTTCGGGAGCTTCGATTCTGCCCATCTGAATACCTGTAAGTGTATCGTAAAGCTTCTTTGTAATCGGACCCATTTCATCCATACCGCTCGGGAAACAAATTTCCTTGCCGTGGTCGTTAATTTTGCCGACAGGTGAGATTACGGCAGCTGTACCGCAAAGACCGCATTCTGCAAAGTCCTTAACTTCATCAAAGTAAACTTCTCTTTCTTCAACCTCAAGACCAAGATAATGCTCAGCAACATACATAAGTGAACGGCGGGTAATTGAGGGGAGAATGCTGTTAGACTTTGGAGTAACAACCTTGTTGTCCTTTGTTACAAAAATAAAGTTAGCACCGCCTGTTTCTTCAACCTTAGTTCTTGTAGCGGCGTCAAGATACATATTTTCGTCAAAACCTTCTGCATGAGCGGTAACAATAGCGTGAAGGCTCATTGCATAGTTAAGTCCTGCCTTGATGTGACCTGTGCCATGAGGAGCAGCTCTGTCAAAGTCTGAAACCTTAATTGTAATAGGCTTTGCACCGCCCTTGAAGTAAGGACCTACAGGAGTGGTAAATACTCTGAACTGATATTCTGCCGACGGCTTAACACCGATTACAGGACCGCTACCGAACATATACGGGCGAATATAAAGTGTTGCGCCTGTGCCGTACGGAGGAACATAATCTGCATTTGCCTTAACAACATTGCAAACAGCCTCAACAAACTTCTCTTTTGGAAATACAGGCATCTCAAGACGCTTACAGCTGTCCTCCATTCTCTGTCCGTTAAGGTCAGGTCTGAACACAACAATTCTGCCGTCACAGGTAGTGTACGCTTTCATACCCTCAAAGCAAGTCTGGGCATACTGCAAAACGCCTGCACATTCGCTGATAGTAATTGTGGTGTCGGCTGTCATACTGCCGTTGTCCCACTTACCGTCTTTATAATTAGCTACAAATCTTTCACCGATGGGCATATAACCGAAGCCAATGTTTGCCCAGTCAATATTCTGCTTTTCCATCATAAATACTTCCTTTCGATATAAGAAAAACCCTCATTGGTTATACACATATTTTAGCACTTTAACACGCAACTTGTCAATGTTATAACAGCATATTTCACCGTTTTTATGATAATTTATACGCTTTTTAATGTATAATATGAATTTTACTGCATAAGAAACTTTCATTTTGCCGATATTATCTTTTAAAGGGCAAAAACAAACAACAATGTTCTTCAATAGAATAAAAAAATTGCTGTTGGGATATATACTTAATTTAATAAGTTACATGGGTGATTTTATGGCTGAAGTTGTAAAAATAGTATTGACGGGAGGACCTTGCGGTGGCAAGACTTCCGCATTAAAATATATCAGCGAAGAGCTTAAAAAGCTTAATATTCCTACAATTACAATCGGTGAGGTTGCAAGCAGATTGTTTAGTGAGGGCAAAACCCCCGAAAATGTCGGTTCTTATGAATTTCACAGAGAACTGTTTGAAATTCAGCTTGCTGAGGAGAATGAAAAAACGCAAATTGCCAAAAATATGGATTGTGAAAAGGCGGTTTTGCTTTTTGACAGAGGATTGCTTGACAGCAGAGCATATGTTACGGAAGATGAGTTTGCAAAGTATGCAGGTATTCACAATTTGAATGAAGATGTAATACGAAGCTCTTATGACGCAGTATTTCATCTTGTTACTTCCGCAGACGGTGCAGAAGAGTATTACGGAAAAGAAACCAATATTTTCCGCAGAGAAGAAAGTCTTGAAAAAGCAAGAGAAGTTGACACAGATGTTATGGCTGTGTGGACAGGCACACCGCATCTGAGAATTATTGATAATTCGACCGACTTTGATACTAAGCTGAAAAGACTTCTCAAGGAGGTTGTCGCATTTCTCGGAATTCCGAAACCGCTTGAAATTGAAAGAAAATTTTTGATTGAATATCCTGATATTGAATTTTTGAACAGCATAAAAACCTGTCGCAGAATTCCTATTACACAGGCATACCTCACTACTCCCGAGGAGGGATATTTCAGAATCCGCAAAAGGGGAGAGGGTGACAAGGCTGTATATATCAAAACTGTAAAAATCAAAATATCGGATATTAAGCGGATTGAAATTGAAAATTATATTTCAAAAGAACAATATGACTCGTACCTTGCTCAAAGGCAGTATGTTACAGGCGTCATCAGTAAAGACAGATATTGCATTGTTGACAACAGCACTTACTGCGAACTTGATGTTTATCCGTTTTGGAATGACAGGGCAACAATAGAAATTGAATTGCTTAGTGAAGATCAGCGGTATCAACTTCCTAAGTTTGTAAAGCTTATAAGAGAGGTTTCGTCTGAACCCGATTATAGGAATCTTGCACTTGCTCAGAAATACGGAAAGCCGTAATTTGGCGGATTTTGTCCGAAAAAAACTTTTTTAAAATTAAATATGAAAAAAATTCAAAAAAGTGTTGACAAATATGCCGTATATGGGTATAATATAAAGGCTGACTGAGGTCAGCAACTAATGCGCCAATAGCTCAGCTGGATAGAGCAACTGCCTTCTAAGCAGTAGGTCAGGGGTTCGAGTCCCTTTTGGCGCGCCAACCTAACAAATTAGAAAACCCTTGAAAAGTGGCTTAAATAGTGGCTTTTTGAGGGTTTTCTTGTTTTTGTCATTATACATAGCCTCGTTCACAGCGTGGCAAAACCTACTTGTTTTACCAAGTAGTACCAAGTAATACCAAATAAACTGTTGTCAAAACTGTTGTCAAAGTTTCAAAATTCTCTGACAACAGTTTTCAAAACACAAAATCGGAGGTCAATTTATGAAAAACACAAAAAATGACAAAAACGCAAATCAACCAGTTCGTACCAGAAGAGACAACGGAGCAGGTTCAATTACCCTACGAAAAGACGGAAGATGGATGGGTTCAATTCAGTACGGATATAAAGCTGACGGTAAACCAAAGCGCATTACCGTCTACGGAAAAACACAGCAAGAAGTAAAGAAAAAACTAAGAGAGAAAAGTGAAGAGTTTGTTAAAAACGATGGCAATATCATATTAGCTAAATCAATTAAGGATTGGTTTTCAGAATGGTTGTATAAGGAATTAAAATATACCTTAAAACCGAAAAGTTTTGATGCAAAAGAAAGAACGATCAATAAATTTATTATTCCAAATTTTGGTTATATACAAATCAACCAGTTGACATCTAAAGATGTTCAAGCCCTTATAAACAAAATGGTAAAACAAGGGTATTCTTTATCCCAAATAGATAAAGTAAGATCAACAATAGTGCAAAAATATCGCTTAGGTATGCAAAATAATGAAGTAACAATAAACCCAGCACTAAATGTGAAATTGCCAGCATCATTAAAAGCCGAGGTAGAAACCAAACAAGTGTTAGCGTTGAGCGAAGAAGAAGTAAAAAAATTAACCGAACAGGCGTATAAAACATATCCTAATGGAACAAAAGTATACTCAAGAGGAGAATTTATTGTTTTCTTACTAAATACCGGATTAAGACTCGGAGAAGCAACCGCTTTAACATGGGACGATGTTGATTTTGATAACCATACAATTACTGTAAATAAAAGTTATGTTCAAGTGTTAAATCGGGACAAAAATAATATCAATCCGCAAACACAAAAACCTTATGCCTATACGATGATATTACAAAAGTCTCCGAAGACAACACGCAGTACAAGAGTTATACCACTAAACAAAGAAGCCCAGAGAGCTTTAAAAGGATTGTGGGATTGTAACAAAAAATACGAATTGGTATGTGCTAACGAGAAAGGCAAACCTAATGATTCATCCAACTTGAATAGAAGCTTAAAATATATGCTTAAGCAAGCAGGCATAAGCACCTCATACAGTGTTCATTCATTGCGTCACACCTTTGCCACACAGTTATTTCGTAATCATGTAGACATAGAAATAATTAGTCAATTATTAGGACACGCAGACACTACGACAACCTATAACACCTACATTCATGTTATTCAGGCAGAAAAAATTGAAGCAGTTGGTTCGTTGGATTTTGTGAAATAAAATACAAAAAAAATAGGGGTAACTCGATTTGAGTTACCCCTAAAATTTTAAAAACTATGTGAAGGTCATTAACCCTCTCAATGCAAAACCTAATGGTTTTTGATACCTTATTTTGTTTCATCTCTGAGAACTTTACGCAGAGATTCTGCTCGTTTCTCAATAATGTTGTCAAAAATCATAACAATAACCTCTTGTAAATCATTTTGTATTAACAGCATCACCATTGGTGCTTAGCCGTTGCATATAATAGTTACATAATTCGATACCAATACGATTTCTGTAATTATCAACAAGACTGTTATTGAGATTATAAGCAAGAGTATTGCAGGCGTCTTGGATTACCTTTTGTGCATCAACTTTCTTACCAAGTGTTTTTAATAATTCATCTTCATCTACAATATGTTTTTTATAGGTTGCTATTGTAATTATCGCCTTAATATATTCTCCACTTGAATTACGAAGTGTTAGCAAGAAACACCCTATTGAACCTTTAAGATTTCCGTTTCCGTCAACTTGGTCTAAATTAGTAGTATAATAATGCCTATCGTTAAGTGCTTTTTGCTTGTCATTAAAGAATACATAAGGACGCCCTATGTCTAATAAATGAGCAAAAGTAGATTGTTTATTAGAAATAATGTGTGAAATCGAAGCCGAATATTCGTCAATGTTGTACCAAGTATCTTTATCGGTAAATGGGAAATTACAGATTAAATTCGTGTGTATTTCTGATTTAGCGAAACTATGAGTTTTGTCCTTTAGCAAAACACTAACACTGCGTGACAACTCATCTAATATATTTTGGATTTGACGACAAGGGTTAGTGTAAATCAACGGAGCGGTTTGTCTACCTCTTACTACATTTTCTATTTCATGAATCTGTGTGTGTAACTTGTGTTTACATATCGTGTCTACACTGGAATTCACTTCAAGAAGTAAATCCCGCTCTGCTGTAATCTTATCCAACTCTTCTTTATCTTTGGTATGTATTTCACAATAGCGATCTACCACAGATATGCCTAAATTGAGCAACAGTACGACTACAGTTAATATCCACCCCAAAACTGTAAGATACCGTCCTTTTGCACTATTCTCTGTTAGCCATCCGTTTCCAAAGAAAGCTAAAATTAAAGAGAACCATACGCCTGATAGTTTAACCAAAAACAAAGACACTATCCAATTATCTTCAACTGCTTGATGAACCTTTAATATTGCAGTACCTAATTTATTATTTTCCATTCCTCTTGCTTTCTCCCTTACGAGGACTAATCGTCATCAAAATGGAATATTCTCTTACCTTAATGTTTCGCTTAACATTAAGTTTTTCACTTATCGCATATTGATACATTGTCCTATTTGGTTTTGCAACCATATCTTTAACACCCATAATTATCCTCCAAAAAACCAATCCTGACACCTCTCATTTTACAATTTTTTTACAATATATGTCAATGGGTTTATTACATAAATGTATCATAACACATTTATTTCAAAAAATATTTTATTTTATGTCAAATATATTTAAAAGGATTATTTTAATTCCATTTGATTTCATTTTTATTATACTTAGACAGCCTATCTAATATCCATTGCTTTTTATGGTGAGACTGATTGTCAAAATCCTTAACTTTATTTTTATCTACCTCAAAAGGCTGACTTGTCTGTACTGCAAGCACTGACATTTTTAACATCCTTTCAAAAAAACAAAATTGGCGTTTATGACCATTGGTACGCCATAAACCAACCCACCTCTTTATCTTCCTCTATGTTGGTCAACCATAGTCTTATCTTCGCTCGTTGTCCAATTATTTTGAGTCGCTGGCATCGTGCTACGACCAAGAATCTAAGCTATTTTATCTGTATTCTACAGAAAGGTAGTTGCGTTCGCATTCCTGACATCTAAAGGTAGATGTTACCACTATATAAATCTGCTCAAGTGAGCTGACACTAAATGTCATAATTGCCTGTGAGTCCTCAGATTATCACAGGGCGATCACTAATATATTATACCCCATAAGCTCGAAAAGCATTGCAAGAATACCAAGACCGTGTACCCTAAAGTATCACAGTACGAACTTATGTGTTACCTTTTGGTATGTCAGCCGAGTGCCTTTTTTGCGTTGGCAATTTTCTTGTCTTTAGACCAATTGCAATCATTGATAAGATGATAGATAACATTGATTGTTTTTTCATCTACAACGCCGCTAACCGTGATATTACCTGCTTTCTGTGCCTCTTTTACAGCTTTCAAAGTGCCGTCACCGAAACCGTTTGAATTATCGACTTTCGTCTTGATGATACCCATATTGTAGAGTGTAATCAACAGTTTCTTGAATGCAAGTGTTGCCGTATTATGTGAACCGTATTTAATCATTTCCTCATTCTCCTCTGACTTTGATTTGATAATGTTTTTATTAATGATGACATCGGTATCAACATTACCGCTGATACCGCTGATTCTGCCGTTATCGGCGTTCTGCCATATATCGCAAGACTTGGATGGGTTGGATGACCACTGTGCAAGCCAAATACTGTACTTACTCCTGAGCCTTTCATAATCAAGATGATTGTTGAGCCAGTTAAGATTACTGTACACTCCTGCACGATATCCGCCTGATTTGATAGCATCACAAAAAGCAATTGCAATGTTTGTCAGAGCAGACATACCGAGCCTTGTCTGACCGCTCTCTTCAAGGTCGTAATATACAGGTAATTCAAGCGTTTTGCCCTTAATACACGCAAGGCATACTTTAGCCTCCTGCTTTGCTTCTTCAGCAGAATAAGCATAAGAGTACCAGTATACACCGACCGCAAGACCTGCCCTCTTAGCGTTCTTGTAATGCGTTTCAAATTCAGAGTCTTTCTGATAGGTTTCTTTACCAAATCCTGCACGGATAATCACGGCGTCAATACCGCTGTTCTTAACTTTGTTGTAGTCAACCCCTGTTTGACAATAGCTAACATCAATAGCAGTAACTTTCATTGTTATTCCTCGCTTTCTGTAAATGATTTTTCCAAATCAATACCTTCCATAACCGCTCTTGCTTCAAGTACAGCGATATAATCTGTCATTGCTTTAATCTGCATATTGTATGTACTGCGTGGACAAGCCGGTGTAAATGCTAATTCGTTCTTGTCCCAATTATCAAGCATTTTCTTCAATCCCTTATAACGAATTACCAATTGCTGATACTCGGCTATAAATCTTTCCTTGTAGTCCTCACTCATCATACCGTTAATTGTTTCTGCTAAAACCATAATAATTATTCCTCGTTTTCATCTGTTTTAAATTACAAAGCACCCACCCCAATTAAGAGATGAGTGCTAATTTTATGTATTGTATTTAATTACTTAGGTTCACCATAAGTCATAGCCTGTTCACTATCTGATATACCCTTAGTGGTATGATCGACTACAACACCAAGCACGGCAAGCAAAGTAAATACGGTATTCACAACTGCCGTAAGGTTGTTGCCAAGTTCGCCAAAATCAAGTTCAAAACCAAATACCTTAGCTACTGCCTGAATAAGCAGAAGTGCCGCAGGAATAAGCGCAAGCCAAAATGTTTTATTTTTAAATCTTACTGTCCAGTTAATCATATATATTTCTCCTTTTTAAATATTCTTTTCTGGCAAGTGTAAAGCCAGTTCGTATCGGTCTGTGCAATATGTGTCTCCACCAAGATTATGATACTCTTTATACATATCAATCAAATTTAATTTTTCAATAGATGTGATACTGCCTTTGTCAAAACAATTATCACACAGACACAATATACTGTTTCTCAATGATGCTTTGGATGCTTCTCGTAAATTGACAAGTAAATCCCACTTCTCTTTATCTACAGAGATGTGAGATGACAACATTTCTTCAATCTTTGCCAATTTGTCTGCCGTGCCATTGGTGTTGCTCGTATTGCGAATCCAGCCAATTAACTTTCGTCTCAACGGTGTAACAATAGCAGTTACAACGGTCAGAATGGCAGTAATACAGCCAAAGCACATACTAATAGTTTTAATAATCTCAATAACTTCATTACTCATAAAAATCACCACATTGGACTAATCGCCACCTATGCTCACACACTAACATTTTCCAACGCTTTCACTTTTTCTTCTAATGCTTTAAGTCGTGTCTCGATTTGCCCTTTAAGCACCTTATTACGGTTAGACAAACTAACCTCACACGACAAATGAACGGTTGTATTTGCATTAAGTTTGACTCTAAGAAAAGTTGCCGTACCGCTTATATCTCCAACGATTAACGATTTTGACGCTTTGTTCAGAGCCGCTTCTAAGGATGCATTGATAACGCCCTTCTTGCTATCTGTAAAAGTAATTGTTACATTAGCATTCGGTGCAGATATACTACTGATTAAATAATCATACATTTCACCGCCCAATGACAGGCTCTCAATCGGTACATAAACATACGATGCGCTCGCAAATGCCGTAGAACAATTAACCGTCAAAGTGCCGTTATCCGCCTTAACAGTAAACGCTGTATTAGTGGCACTTGTATATGTACCGTCAGTGCAGACAATACTGTTTGGTGCGTCCTCTAATACTTGCGAGACTTTTACTTTACTTTCGCCAAAATCACTGTTTAAGTCATAATATCTAAACATCTGTTCATAATCATCGGAGAGATTATTAGTATATTGCAAACAACTGGGATTAACATATGCAGTGGTTGTGCCAATATTAAGAGTATTTCCGTTGTTTGTTAAGCTAAAATACTGATTGTTAGCGTTTTGTACCTCGGCTTCGGTTGAGCCAAATTTGTAATTTACATTTGATAAGGACAATGCATTAATTGCCGCAATCATACTTGCATCTAATATAATTGCAGACACTCCTCTGTAATGTCCAATTTGACAATTATCGAAAATAACTGACTGATATTTGTATGTCAATCCTGCCGCATATCCTGATCTAAGTGGACTTGTGACATTATCTATTGTGCAATTTCTTACAATGACGCTACAAGGCTCATCTGTGTAATATGTGCCTGTCACTGACAATCTTTGATTAAGTACAATACCGTTACCAGTATAATTATTACCGTGAACAGATATTTCACCCTTATCTGCACCAAAGAACTTACAGTTATCAATATAATTAGTGCCATTATCCCAATCAAGAGTTACACAACTTGCATACTTATTGTGTATTGTTGAGTCTCTAAGTGTCATCTTACCGTATTGTGCTTCAATTGCCGCACCCCAACCATCAATATCAATGTAACAATTATCAATGTTGGTATGTCTTGTGCTTACTTTAATACCTCTTTTTGCACAGTCAGTAATTGTGCAGTTGGATACAGTAATATAGCTATCACCAGTACAGTCAGCAGAAGGTCTTTGAATTAAATAAATACCATCTCCATCAGGCTCTTTGTCACCAACTTTGTATCCATTAATATTGCTGATTTGAGAATTGCTGATATGTCCGTGTTGACTAAATTCACCATTAACATTTGACACTCCTATACCGACTGCGTGAATAAATGTATCCTTAGATACAGTACCAGCCTTAATGTCAGATACAATAACATTATTGATATTAAACTGAGAACAATCTCTAATTAAATTAATGCCAGCAGCAAATGAAGATACTTTGTTTCCTGCACCTTTAATGGTTGCATTTGTGATATTACTGTTTTGACAACCAACTAATGTAATGCACTGAGACACTTTGTGCTGCCCATCGAAACAACCCCCGATAATTGTTAAATTATTACAATTAGTAAACTTAAAAAACGAACTTTGCACAGTCGTTTCAGCAGCGTCTGTCAAATTAGTAGCTTGATTGTAAAATACAAAATTAGCATTATCACAAATAATGGTCAAATCATCAATATTAGACAAAACAATACCATTACACTTGTAAATACCTGCTGGAAAATAAAGACATCTTTTGCTTAACGAAGCTGACGGTATTTTCAATAAACTTGTCACTGCTCCTGAATTGCTAACACCATACGCAGTTGCACTCAATAGCGAAAAATTATTATTACTCCAAAAATTATTTAGGAGATATTTAATGCTTGGATAATTCTTAGCCGTGTCCGTAATATCAGAATTATCCAAAATCTTCAAATCCTTGTTTTCAGGATTGATGTTAGAATATTTGGATATCAAGGTTAATAATGCACTAAACTGTTCGCTTGCTTCAATTACATGACCACTGGTTGACTTGTTAATAGTGAGATTAATACCGCTAATTTTCAGAACCTTGTTATTAATGGTGATATTAAGTTCACCTTCACCCACACCTGCATAAACAGTCATAGAGGGTTTAACTTCAAATTCAACAACGCCTCGTTTAGCATCTATAATTGTTGCGTCAACAATTTCTTCAGAACCACGAGGGAGAGTTATTGTGTATGTAACCGCCGAACCAGTTAAGTCAATTGCTCCTTTATCATCCACGACCATAAGGCGAGGATATTTGATACCACCCTCGCCTTGTGTTACAGTAAAAAACTTGTTGTTGTCTTTCCAAGCGTGTACTGTATATATTTTATTGTAGGTTTTCATTATTCTCCTCCTTATCACTTCGTTAATAGATACATTGTATTTTCATAAATAGAAACATTACTTGTACACTATAACGAATAATTTGGCTTTAAAACCCTCCTTTTAAAACTCTTCAAATTCACTGTCATTCCTATTAATCATTTAAAAATCCCCTGCACCCGTGTCCTGATTTTTTCGCCCTCTTGAGTTAGCGAAAATATACAGTCGGTGTAGTTATTGCAAGTGGATTGGCTGAACCGCTTTGCCAGCACATTTTAATATACTTTGTTCCTGTCGGCTTTATAAAATTAAACCAACCTTTTGTAACAGCGTCTTTTACCTTGTCTATTTTTTTCATTTCATTATTGTACGAAAGGAAATTATAATCTTCATCATAAAAGCACATCATTCCAGTAATTATAGCTGAATTGGCATAAAAATTGGAATATCCATTGATATTTGTAAAATAATCTTCTACCTTGATAAATCCTGACGTTGACCATCCAGATAATGAAGTTTCTATTGCTTTACCACTTTGCACTGCGATGTATGTATTTTTTTTGATGTCCGTTATATCAATCGATTTTCCACCAATTACATTTATATTTTCAATTTTGTTTTTGCTAAAATCCGCACCAGTTATAATTAAAACTTTACCCATTAAAGTCACCCCTTAATAAAAAATTGATAAGTTGTTCTTTTATCTGTTTCATGCCCTCTATGTTAGGGTGGTTGTTGCTTTTTTTAATATTTGACAACTCAAGTACATCAACGTTGTAATAATTACAAATATTTTTTATTGACTCTGTAATACTTGATTTAAGTCCGTCATTTAGAACAAATATAATTTTTGCACCTATGTTATTTCTTTTAATATAATCCAAAACATACGAGCAAGCTGGTCTGAATGTCTCAAAATCACTTTCAACCCAATTAGAATACTTATACTCACCTAAAGACACATTCGACTAGGCATCATTTGTTCCACCCTCAATGATGATAAGTTCCGCTTTCTTTAAATTTTCACATCTCTTGACAAAACTAAAATTTTTACCATCTACTGTTCCCGTTCCATAAGAATCATATGAAATACATGAACCTGAATACGAGTTATTTTGAATTAACAAAGATTTATAATCATTTGCAAATAAATGCCACCACGTATTTTCCACGTCTTCAACATCATTTTCAGAACCTTGTGTTGCACTATCTGATGGTGGATACCACTGTGTATTATTTAAGGGGTCTGTATAGTCTTTGAATGTTGAATATGAATCGCCTAATATAGAAAAAGTTTTATAATGATTTTTGGCATTATATTTTGGTGTTATGATATTACCATTAACAATACAAAATATAACATTTCCCTGCACATCAGATATAGCAAGGTCACATTCTTCTAACGTGTCACATATGTTGTTTCCAATACTCTTAACTGTGCTAAATTCTTTTGTTATAAATTCGCCATCTTTGAATGTGGCAAGCACATTTCCATAACTATCTGAAATAAACAAGTCAACATCTTTTCTGTTATCTAAATCAGAAATTAGATTTTCGGTAACTTCGGTTGTAAGTTCCGATTTATCTTCGGCAGTAAAATAATCAACACCTTTAATTGGGGTTTTACCATCAACACCGTTTGTACCTTGTGACGGTTTATTTGTATCTGTTTCTCCAATGAACCAATTACCGTTATCACCAATATGCGGAGTAATTCCGTTAGCGCCCGAAACACCATCTTGTCCTTTTAGTTCGCCGTTGTTGAACTTCTGTTGAAAAGTTTCGCCATCTGCAAACGGAATATCATCGGCAGTATAGGTTTGTTTGATGTTCAAATCTTCAAGTGACTTATCTCCGTTAAGTTCAACGCCATTAATAGAAGGTCTATTACTCAAATGGGCATAATCACCGTCAAACTCTTTAAGTGTTCGCCAAATAGTGTTACCGTCATTATCTATAGACAACACTTGTCCGACAACACCGTTTGTAGTCGGTTTAGAGATAAAATTTTCTAAGATGTTAAAATCATCAGTGCTTTCAATCTTGGTGTCATCTGGTGCAAAAGAAACCTTAAAATTAACGCCTGAAAATCTTACATTACCTTCAGGAAACTGTAATTCTACAATACCTTTTAATACACCTTCAGCCGTTGTCATCTGTAAATACAAAGGCAAATAAATCAAACCTTTATCTTTATCTACTCTGCACTTAACGCCTACCTTATGTTCGTCTGGCTTTAATCCATAATAGGTGGCAAGCGTACATTCTGAAAGGTCGATATCAGCACCGTGATTTTTAATCTCAATCTCAAACTCAGTCACACCATGTTCTCTTTGTGTGATTGGTTCAAGAACCTTATTAATATAAGCACAGTCAATGCTTAAATGTCTAATAATCATATAATCACCACCTATTATTCTGTAAAATTAAATGTTGTATTTTTAACACTTGTTTGTGAAATCGTATTGAAACAATCAATAAATCTCTTCTTGAGAGGTTTGGCAGAATAGTTTGTATTAAATATCAAACTAAAATCTGATACATCGTCATAATTTATATGGATTGAAAGCAAAATAGGATACTGCCAATCACCGTCTTTTACTTCAAGAGATAGCGCTGCACCAAGTGTTAAATCTGCAATGTTATCCTTCATTTCGGGAATCGTCAATATGTTCGCCGATTCAATCTCAAATTCATAGCACTGCTTGCTGAGATAATTGTCGTGGTCAGATTTAGCCTGAACCATTACTTCTTGCAATGTTGTTATAATATCATTAGCGGAATAGGTATCACTAAATACAACATTGTCATTTATCCAATCTCCTTCAGTAATGTAATTTTGAAGTTCTAAAATTTCAGCGGGGGAGAGGATTGTTGCAATCCCGTCTTTGTTTGCCTGAATTGCCGTTTTGTAATTCAGTGTAAACTTTTTAGCTACTGTTTGCATCTTGTTATAACATGTGTTATATTTGGTTACTGCGTTATCATAATCATTTTTTGTATCCCAATATGTCTCTGCTGCCGAATACAATTTTGTATATAAAGATTTGGAGTAATAGCAATCGTAATTGATGTAATCGTATGGTGGGTTTCTCATTCCACTCGGAATACGCACATGGTCATCTACAAGAACTTGATAAGCATAACGCAACTCTCCACTTGAAGAGTTAGGGAGCGGTTTGTCACTAAACCCATATTTGTCTATTAGATGTGTATTAATTGTATCTGCGACTGTTAAGTATGTTGTTAAAGCTTTTGACACTTTAGAAGCTTGCTCTATTTTCTTCTTATTGCACTCAATCAATAATGCCCCGTTATTAGCATATTTTACAGACTGTTTTTCAATGTTTGTTTGCCACACCGTAAGAGCTTCTTTTAAGGTTCTATTTTTAGTGTCATCAGCCACATAATCTAATTGATTTTCAATATTACTAAAATTGTACAATATATTATTTCCCGTAGGGTTGATTAACCCTAATCCGTATTGATCGTTAGATGTATGCACTCTTAATGCACTAATGCACCTATCATCAGTTGTGTGAACATTCGTATTTTTGATTGCATTTTGCCATGTTAATATTGCCTTGGAATGAGTGCCTAAATATTTTTCATCAGTATTATAATACCGCCGCTCTTCTGTCTCTATGTTTCCATCTATTATATTAATTGTCATATTTTCTGAATCAAAAATGAAATAGCATTGGTATGACGAAGCGATATCATTATTTAAAAAAGTATAAACATTTGCATTATCAACATCGTCAAGTGTTCTATACCTAACGCACACGGCTTGAGAAACATATCCTATTTTCCATTGTGGAAGATAGTCAAGTATTTGATTCAGCAATCCTCGGACAAACTTTTGTTTATGTCTTGTGTTGCCATAACAATCGTAATACCAATTATCACTGGTAACAAGGTCGTTAATATGATCAGGCACAAATAGTGGTAATGTACTGTTTGATAAAGAAAACGCTCTTTTTGATAAAGTCATCTCATAAGACTGGGCTGTTACTTTTAGCACAGCATTACTTCCGTTATCATTTATTTCTTCTGTGTTAGTAATAACCCACCATACATTTCGTATGCCATAGTTTTTATTTTTATTTGTTTCAAAGTGTGTACACAATCTTTCTCTTGAAAAGATTTGCACCCAAGAGGCATTGGGAATATATGTACGATAAGTATTGTCGCTATATGTTGCTTGACTACATACAAGACTTATTCGGATATACCCTTCGTCAATAGTATCAGTATTGTTTTCAATATTACCATCGCTATCCTTTACTGTAAAATCTACATATCTTCGGAATGGTTGTTTCGATGATTCATGATAATAATTATCATCAGATTTAAGCCAGCTATCTGCGTTAGCTTCCTTATAGTAATGAATTTTAAATGAGTACCGCAGAGTGTCACCGTTAAAACATTTTGTTGCAATGACATCGCCTTTATGCACAGGTATAAAACTTTTACAGGCTAAATACTGGTAAGTATACCATCCTTGCTTGTACAAGTCTAAGCTTTCTGAATAATCTTCAAATACCCCATCATTAATAGTGCCACCCCACACCCACTCGTAACCATATGTAGTGCCAATATCAAAAAGCATAGTTTCGTTTTTAATATTGAAATTGTTAATTGCTGTATTAACATCAAACGATAACTCATAATCTTTTCGTGTACCTCCGCCTTTTAAATTATACAGATAATCTGCATAATAACTTTCTCCTGTAAATTTAAAATACTCAGTTGAATCATTGAGATACAAAAGCATATCAGGCTTTAGATTATCATAATTAGGATTGTCCATCCAACTGTTGGTACGAGTGTCATAAACTTTTTTAGGCACTTCAAAACTCATTTCCGAAGCTGCTCCGAAATTATAATCAGCAGTCCAATTGTGTATGTTTTTGACATAGCCAAGTGAGGTCTTTTTATTTTGTCTATACAACACCATGTCGGGAGTCTCTTGTGCGTAATTTCGTGTTTGCATTAAATACCACCCAACCTATGCATTGTAGTGTACTTTAAAACTAAGCTTTTATCGGGATCGAAAACATCGTAAGCATAGTTATGTTTAGCGTCAATTCTATCTGCGGATTTAATGTATAGATAAATCTGATTTCGACCATTGCCGAGCCAAAATAAAGATACATAATCGAGATTATCTCTAATAACTCCGTTGTATTGAATAAACGGAGGAGTGAGTGAATGAAAAATTCTTTCATTAGGTTCTTTCATTGTTACCATTCCATATTGAGTATCCAGTTCATATACGGCATCTTTATCTGTATGATAATTCACACTCGCATCAAAAACGAACATAGACTTGTTAAGTTTATTTCCGACATACACTCTATAATTCGATAATGTGTAATCTATTTGATGTTCTGTCCAGTTGTGTCCGATCTTTAAATCAATAATAGGACAAATTTTGTTATTGATAGGTTGTCCTTCGATGTCAATTGTAGTTTCAAAAGATAATGTTTGCCCTGTATTTGACGGTTTAGATGTAACACCCGTAAACTCAATTTCGTTGTCCTTATACCAAAAGCCACTATCATTTTGTACCTTACAACGCAAACCTCTATAGCCTCGTGCATCGGTAATATCACTGTCAGGAATAAATAATGCGTTGAGGTAATAGTCGAATGTATCGTTTTGCAAATATAGTCGTTTCCAACCGTCTTGTCCGAATAACCAATTTTTAATTTCAATCATTACTTCGGCTGGAATATTATCTTCCGGACTAATAATTTCAACTGAAAATTCAAGTGGATGTTCAGCATAATTAAGATTGTATAAAAGCTGTTGTGCATTATGGGGGAGAGTCACAGTAGTGGGTTCATATTCGCCCCCGCTTGCAAACTCATTACTATCATCACTTATGAAAGCTAAAATTAAATTATAATCGCCTGAGTATATATCATTATAGGTAAAATAACAATCTCTATACAACCAAAACACCTCCTTAATAAAAACATAGATAAATATACAATCTTACTTGTAAAAATAAAAATATTATGGTAAAATAAAACAAAAGGGAGTGAAGAATAATGAATGCAAATAACACTAAAAACAATAGTGGAAAACTGATTGCCATTGGCATTATAGTGGGCGTAATACTGTTACTTTCATTGATTGGCTCAAATTGTTCATCAACTTGTATTGAAGATGGATGTGACCGACCAAGAGCTAATAACAGTTATTGGTGTACTTATCATGAATCAATACATTATTTAGCTCACGAAATGGAACAATCTAAGTAACACAAAAGGCTGTCAACCGACAGCCTTTCTTTTAATTTTGCAATAAAAAAGAGAAGATGGAATTTCATCTTCTCTTACAATATTTTACTATTTAGTTTTAAAATAATTAGTCTACTGGTGGGTCATATCGCTTGCATAACTTAGGGTAAACTTCCAACATAAATGTGTTAAATAATTCAAATAGATGCTCTATTGGTTCATAATACGCATCAACCTTTTCTTTAATATCATGAAAACTTGAATTTATACCCTTATTATTTCGTAATCCAGCTATAAGTGTTGGAAATGTTACTAACCATCTGCGAGCATCTTCATACTCACGCCACACTGTAATAATTTGTTTATATGTAAATTGCTGCAAGTGCATACTTAAAGTACGCCTTATTACAATGCTAAAAAAATCCGCAGTGTCGTAATAGGCACGAAAAATATGCCCCAATGCTTTATTTAAATTATCTTCAATGTTTTCATCGGTACTATTTTTACCAGCAATACCGTCATAATAATCTTTATAAGCTCTCGTAATATGATCCAATGAATCTTTTTGCTCTTTAATAGGTTGAACAAATGTACATAACTCATTATCATACTCTTCAGACAATATACATAACTCTTTTTGCTTATTATATACATAATTATACTTTTCCCAAAAAGTATAAAATATATTTTGATAATCAGTCATAATCTACCCCCTACTTATGGAAACACAATTTCATCAGCTTCTGCTTTGACATTGTTTTCATTTTTGATGTATCCCTGATTCATACGGACAGAACCACGAATTCTGTTATTGCATACATCTGTGTCTAGCTCATACTTGTATGATTTTTCTTGAGATGAATGTATTTCATATTTGATTTGCTTTTGTTTTTTGATAGCAGATATTAACTGTCCTAACGAATGCAATACAGCTAAAAGTCCAACAATGCCAGATAAGATTAAAAAGAAATATTCCATAATATGCCTCCGTGTATTAATTGATAGTAGCTAGACTACAAAACTGTAACACACCTGCGACTATCACACTTGCCAATGATATAATATTTATCCACATAGCTATATTTTGATTAAAATAACGATACCATCCGTCACTAAATACAGCCATAGTATATAATGCTAACAGGATGGTCATCATACCTAATAAATATATCCTTAAACCTTTACCACCTTTAGCTCCATCGACTAAAAGTATTTCTACTAGTAGCAATGTAGCAATGCTAAAAATAGAGAAAAATATATCTTTGTCTGAAAATATGGATACAAAACTAATTTCTTCTGCATGACCATGCAATACTAAATTCATTGTTTTAAATAGTATGGGAATAGAACTAACCAATATACCAATAAACCAAATGGAAATATTTTTTTCAAAAGTTCTTAATTGTTTTCGTCTTATGTTGTTATTATGTATAGAAAATATCTCAATCCGTCCCATATCTTAGTACCTGTGTCTATGTTTTTAAATATAACTATTAATAGTCTATTGCAAAACCACACACTTGTCAAGTGAAATTTGACTGTTTTGATAACAATTTTGTTAAAACCTTGCTCAAATTACTATTTTGTAACTATATAGACAATAATGATAACAATACTGTGAACGAATATATAGATATATGACAATGTTGTCAAACCGAGGAGCTACATATCGTTCTTCGGTTTGACAAAAAACTATTACAAGTGCCTATTATTAACAGTATAAGACATAAGTTTTTTGATAGTGTTATTCATAATCTTTTCGGATTCCTTGTGCAGTGCATTAACAGTAGCCTGAGTAGCATCACCTTGCACATTGATGTTAATAGCAGGGGAAACAACAGTTGATTTATTGTTCACAACATTCGGTGTTATTTCAGCGCCAAACTTCTGTGCAAAATAATCAGTTGGAGCTGATGCAAATTCAAACAATTCATTTGTCATCGCTTTGCTAAATACAGGGTTGCCTTGTGGTAAGATTGTATATCTGCCATTACCAAGAGATGTAGGAATAAGTTCTGAACCGATGCCCTCTTCGTCAACAATAGACAAACCACCTTTGGCTGATTTTGTACCACTTGCGTGTTTACCAGCCACAAAACCAATAGGAGATCCGTATAAAAATGGTTTAGGGTTGTTATAATTTCTTTGCTGAACCGGACCGATAGGAGAGTCATATAATTTACGAAATTTCTTACCATTTTCTACAGCTTCGCCTAATGCCTCTTTTAGCTTATTAGCTTTATCAGTATAATCCATAACAGCTTGTGCATTATTAGTAATTGCACTGGCATTATTATTAATATTATCTTTAATAGTATTAATAGAGCTACTAACACTGTCAATGGCATCGCTAACATTGTCAATTTGAGTTTGATAAATTTCAATTTGTCCTGTCAAATCATAGATATGATTTTGCATTACATTAAGCAAATCAATAGTCGATAAATTATCAGTGTTATATTCTTGTAAAGCATTTTGTGCCTCAGTCCACATATGATTAAACTCAGCTTCAGAAGTTGTAGTGTATTGCTGTACATATGTAGATAATTGACTATACAATTGTCCATTATCGTTATCAATCATACTACAAGCATCTTTATATAATTGTACTTCATCACCAAGATAATCTTCAATTAACTGAATTTTATCATCATAATACTTATCATTAGCTTCTTTTAACTTATCTAAAGCATCTATACGATTATTATATGTATCTTCTCTAAGTGTGTCAGATAAATCATCTTTGCTATCTTTGTAAGAATCAAGAGCTTCTTTATTTGCCTTTTTACCCGCTGAAGAATCGTCAAGACCTGTAATTGCAACACTTAAAGCATTTTTTGCTACAGCAGATTCTTTTTCTGCCAATTCCTTGGCTTTTTTTATTTGATCTTCTTGTAACTCTAATTGTTCTTTATATTTATCAATGATTTCATCTTGAGATTCTTTTTGCTTTTCAAGACCTTCTTTTTCAAGTTCTTTATTTTTTTGTATCATTTCCTGAACTAAATCAATCAGGTCTTTGATACTATCTATACCGTTCTCTGTAGAGTCCTTCGCATCTTCTAAAGCGTCCTTTTGCTTTTCTAAAGCATCTTTATTTTTTTCTAAAGCGTCCTTTTGCTTTTCTAAAGCATCAGTAGCTTTATCGGTAGATTTTGTATAACCAAAAAAAGCATCAGTATTATTTTCTAATTGATTTTCAGCTTCATCATATATAGTAATGATTTTAGAATACCTATCAATAACACCATATACTTTTTTCGGATCAATACCTTCTGCAATTTTTTTAGCAGCAGCCATTGTAAGGGTTGCTTCAGTTAACTTAAGTGTACTATTGGTTAATTTATCAGTCGTAGCAACTTCGGTGGCATTTGATAACGCATTTATATCACTTAAAGCAGACTGTAATTGTGTGTACTTTAAATTCTCAATCTTAGCTTTTGCCAGTTTAATATAAGCATTTTTATTTAATTCCAATTGTCCATTTTCATTAAACAATGCACTTATATAATCGTCACCAGCATCAATAATACTATCAAGATTTTCTAATGTTAAATATCCATTAGTGTTATAATCTTCAACAACGCCAGAAAGTGTTTTATAAGTTTTTCCGATATCATCTAAAGCATCTTTTGCAGAATTAAGTTTATCATCAACTTTAGATGATGCAATAGAATAATTCCATGCAGTAGTGGCGGTAGTAGCCTCTTCTGTATTTTGTGCTAATTTAGGAAATAACTCCGATAGCCTATTTAATACAGCTTCTTGAACAGTCTCTGAATCAGTAGCCTTTTCACAAGACTCTTTAAATTTAGCAAATTCTTCTGTACTTGTTGGTAGTCCAAGAGCAGACTCTGTATTTGAAATAATATAATTTGCTTGATTATCAACATAGTCGCTAATTAAGTCATATAAATCATCTTGTTTACTTTCATCATCGGCAAATATGCTTTTCAAACGATTATATACATCAGATGACAATAATTTGTCGCCCTGTTTACCGCCAAGTTTTTCTGCCTTACTTTCAATGTCAGCAATAGCCTTTTGCACTTTATCATAATAATCTAATACAGATTTTATGTCAGATGTATCTACATTTACTCCAAGACCATATGAAATACCACTAATTACATTTCCATATATATCTTTGGCATTAGTGTATTTCTGAGTAGCATATTTACCTAATATGTCTTTTATAATTCCATAAACCTGATCACTTATTTCTGGTTTATCACCATCATTAGCTATATCATTATATACTATACTTCTTTGAAAATCCGAAGTCCATTTTGACTTAATTTTTTCTTTTGCTTTCGTTGCCGCAGTATATGCATCAGTTTTCGCTTTGTTGAAATCTTCTGAATTTGATTCTTTAACAGCGTCAGCATATTCCTTCTCTGCATCAGTTGTGTCTTTTAATAACTTAATTTTATTTTTTAACTGCTCATTAACATTATCAATTGCAGATTGCTTTTCTTTTTCAGTTGCAGAACTATCAAGTGACGCATAACTGTCCCATGCTTGATAAACTTTTTCAATACTACTTGCACTTTCTTGTGCTTTTTGTATTGTATCTTGATAATTTTTTTGCTGAGCTTGATCGTAAGCGTTCCAAATAGCAATGCCAGCAGTAATAGCCATAGTTGCTATACCAATCCATGTGCCAACAGATTTAAACATAGCCTTTAAAGAAACTCCAGCTCCACTTAACTTGCTCATTGTATTCTTTTGTACCAAATAAGCCTCAACTTGCTTATAAGTTGCCTCTGATAACAAACCTTGTTCTTTTAATAATGCTAAATTTGTTAAACTTAATTGCCTTGTACCATCTGTTAATCCATCAACGGCAAGTTTACCTTGTGTAAAAGCGAGTATGTTCGCATATTCTTCTTCACTAATACTTGCAGTTGACAAAAGCAATTGAGTGTCGGTTAAAGAAAGTGTCTTTGTACTATTTTCCAAAAGATTACTTGACAAAATTTGTTCTTGCATTGCCTGATTTAAGCCACTACTGCTCAATACAGCTTTTTGTTGTGAAACAGACAATCCTTCCAATGCGGACTGATATTTCATAATTGCAACATCTGTCAATTGATCAGTAGAATTTCCATTAGCATCAAGAGTGAACAATTGTCCATTTGCATTAAGGCTGGTTACTTGATTGACTTGAGATAATGCACTACTAACGCCTACTATAGTAGACCTAATATTGTTTATGTTCTTTAT
>ENA-USUG01002210-USUG01002210.1-human-gut-metagenome-genome-assembly--contig:-NODE-2210-length-30038-cov-7.462167_pt1 | contig 30038 bp, 29 predicted proteins | sample MGYA00250059_ERZ773394 | MGnify/ENA primary metagenome ERZ773394 (study PRJEB29103, sample SAMN06111957) | human gut metagenome | biome: human gut; feature: ankylosing spondylitis patient; material... | reverse complement strand
GTTCACCAAGAGAGATTTAGCTTACCTCCTGCTACTAAACCTCACGTGGAGTTATTTCTTTCATAGGAAAGTTCCACTTTCACACATGAATGTATCACGGTATTTCCTATGAAAATAAAAAAACCGTATCTGAAATCTCCTCTCAGATACGGCACTCGCTGGAAATACACGGCAGAACCTGCCCTACAGGGCATGGAATATCCCGCCGGTATCCTATCTACAGCATCTGTTCCGCACGCGCAGACCAGATGCAGACACTTTCATGACCGCCATATCTTCCGCCGCAAGCACTGCTTTTGGCGTCAGAGACTTTTGTTAAGGCAAGACAGCAAGAACATATCTCACTGCAATGCTGTTTCAGCGTATCATGAAGTCTGTTCCCGTTCAAGATCTTTTGTTGTATTTTTTGTGAAACAATTCACAATCTTTTCTTTTCCGGTGGATCAGAAACCGGTTACACGGATAGGTCCAGAGCATCGGAATCAGCATTCCAATCACCTTGATTACCATGTCGCACAAATTCCCCGTCCAGCCGTTTTCCCTTGCCCAGGTCGTCATCGCCGATCCGATCCAGCCGTTCGCAAAAATCGTGAACAGTACCATGACCGCATAGAGTGCCATGCTGACCGCCGGATTGGCGTCCGCCTTAAAAGTAATCTTGCGGTTCAATTTCTCCGGTATTGACATCCGGCACCGACGGCGGTTCCAGAAAAATATCCACGGCGCCGCAGGTTTCTCCCAACTTATAATATTCGTTCTTATGTGTCCGATAGGCGCGCACCGCACCTTTTTCCCCGCGGTCGACACGCTTTAACACCTCATAATATTCGCGCATCGGGATATGCTGAAATACGATGGACGGCACATACATTCCGTTTTTCTCCCGAAGGTCTTCCCGCTGCTTGCGGTACCACGCAATGATCTTCGGATCAAATGCCTCGTAGCCGCCCTCCCTGGCATCCGTTCCGCTGTCAAACAGATACAGTTCAAACACATCCCTCCCGCTTCCGTCGGATGCCTCGATGGGAATGGCACAGGTTCCGCCCCCGTCAATCCCTTCTGCCTGCTCTCCGATGCAGTTCGGAAGTCTTTTGTAAATATGATAGAACTGATCCTGATTGGAAATTCCAACCTGGCAGTCATGATTGCCAAATGTCACTGCAAACGGAATGCCACGCTTTGTCACCGGCTCTAATAATTTTCCAATCGTCTGTGCTACCTCCCGCTCCAGCTCCTCTCCTTTTCCCTTGTAAGTCACACCATAGCCCTTGATCTGATCACCAGTGTAGACGACAAGATCCGGCTGCTCCTCCAGAACAGCCCGCTCCATCAGCGCGATCGTGTCTTTCGATATTGCGGGAATTTCCTGCATATCTGTAATCTGCATGATTTTAAAAGTACCGTCTTTTTGAAATCTCAATTTCATCCTTATTCTCCGTGATGTAAAAAAGGGAGACTGCGCCCCTGCATGTCTCCCTTGACCTTTTCTTAGTTATCTTCCCCAAAATGCTGTTCCAGATCTGCCGATAACGATGAAATCTCATCGATTTCAGCCGAAATGCTGTGGATGGAATCATTCTGCGATGTGATTGTGTCCGTGATATTCTGGATGGTTGCAGAATTTTCCTCTGAGGTTGCCACCAGCGTCTCGATCTCCTGCTGGATATTTCCAAAGTGTTCCTTCACATGTTCAATGATCTTATATTCTTCATCGACAATCTGGCTCGCTTCATCCGTCGCATCATTGATGTTACTAAAATAATCCATCAATCCGCCGACCAACTCCACACTCGCGGAAGCAGCATCGGTGCCCGCCGTGATTTCTTTTGAGATCTGCCCGGTCGTATCCGTCAGCCAGGTCAAAATCTCCTGAATGTTGTTCGCCGCCTTGGCACTCTCCTCCGACAGCGCGCGGATCTCATCTGCAACCACCGCAAATCCTCTTCCGTGTTCTCCCGCACGCGCCGCCTCAATAGATGCATTTAACGACAACAGATTCGTCTGGGATGCAATGGAATTGATCTCTCCGAGAATCGATGTGATCCGGTTCATCTCGGTAAGCAGCGAATCGGTCGATTTGCGCGCGGAATCGACGGTCTCCTCCATGGAAAGAATGGAACTCTTTGCCGTCTGTATCGCTCCGTTTCCTTTTTCTACCGCGCTCTGCACCTTCTGAAATCCCTGATCCAGAGAAACTGCCAGTTCATGGTTCCGGTTAATCTCCGTTGTTGCCGCATTAATTTTATCCATCACGCTGACGGTTGCATTGGCGGTATCCTCAACCACCTGCCCCATCTGCGATGCCGCCGATTTCACGCTGGAGCTGCCGTCCGCAAGCGCATGCACTGAACTCATACTCTTGTGAATCGTGGTGTTCAGATTCGTGGAAATCGTATTGGCGACTTTCGCATTGTTCTGAACGATGGAAAGCGTCTCTTCCGTTTTCTTCACAACACCCGCACCGCGCTTCGTCGCAAAATAAAGCAGGATCGCTGTCACGATAAACAAAAATACGCGTGTCACCACCCCGGCCATCGAATATTCGCTTCCCGCAATGGTCTCAGGACTGAAAATCATAAATACGACCGAAATAACCGTAAACGGCACTGCGAAATAGATGATAACCGACTCCATGAAATAGGAAGTTGTCATCGCTAAAAGTACAAAATTCGCCAGATACGGAATCGAATTGCCGCCATATACCCACGAGTACAACAGCGTGCCGATCGCCGGCGGAAATACGAGAATCAGCACTTTTTTCGCATCGTCAATCGAAAGGTAACATCCGATCGTAGAAATAATTCCCGCAACTACCAGAATTGCAATTCCACGGATTGCAAGCACGGTAAATCCGTATCCCATCAAAGAAACAAGGCTAAGTGCAACGACTGAGCACCAGACAATAATCAAATTCCGCTTGTGTAATTTTTCCATATCATGTTCCCTTCTAAAGAAAACCTATCATCATGTACGCGTCTATTATATCATCTTTTTGCGCTGCTTTCTGCGCACAATATGAACTCGTCAGAGTTCATTATACCGCAAGATCAGATCAAGAACAATATTGTAACTTCAGGCTTTTTCGGTAACTTCAGGCTTTTTCGGTAAATCCTGAGGTTGACACGATGTTTTCGGTAAATTCTGGGACAGACAACAGTTTCTGCAACCCCAAGGCGGCGTGATCTTTTCTTCTTTTTCGGGTCTAACGTGGCATTTTCCTTCTCTTAGACCCGACCATGGCTTGTTTTTCGTTGTTATGTAAACTTCTTTCTCTCATGCTCGGGTCCAGCGCATGGAAAATGGGCTCTCGGACCCGACTTTTCCCATTTTTCGGGTCTAGCGCATGGAAAATGGGCTCCCAGACCCGGCTTTTCTTCCTTCCCGGGTCCAGCGCGCGAAAATCAGGCTCCCAGCCCCAACTTTTCTTCCTTCCCAAGTCCAGCGCACGAAAATCAGTCACACAGCCCGTCCAAAGCTTGTTTTCCGTCATTATGTAAATCTTTTTTCACGCGCCACGCATTACAACGTTCCAAACGAATACCCCTGCGTCTGCGCCGCATCGATCAGATCTCCCAGCACCGCCGCATTTGTTGCCGACTCCGCATGCAGCAGATAGATGGCTCCCGGGTGCATCTTATTTTTCATCTTCTGCAGGCTTTCCGCCTGATCCGGCTGGTTGTCCACATCGTAATCCAGATAGGCAAAACTCCAGAATACGCTCTCGTATCCGCAGTTATTTACAACGGCGAGCGACTGCTCACTGAACTTTCCCGCAGGATAGCGGAACAGATTCATCTCATATCCAAAGGTATCTTTGATATACTGGTGGTTTCCCATGACCTCTTCCTGCTGCTGTTCCACTGTCAGCGAAGGGATTCCCGCCGACGGGTGCGTCACACTGTGATTGCCGACCACATGCCCCTCGTCAATCATGCGCTGCACCAGTGCCGGTTCCGCCTTTGCATAAGGCTCCGTAACAAAAAAGACGGCATGCACGCCCTTTTCCTTTAACGTATCCAGAATGGATTCCGTGTAACCGTATTCATATCCCTCATCAAAGGTCAGATAGATGGTCTTTGTGTTCTCTCCGATGAAAAGCGCATGGTAATCCCCGTACTTCTGCTGCGCACTGACCGCATCGTTCGGGCGGTTGTCCGCATCGGTGTGGCTTCCCAGTCCCCAGCTCTGCACGGTGGTATCCAGCCCGTCAAGCGCAATCGTCTGCACCGCTGCATTTCCGCCGGCAGCGCTCTGTCCGTCTCCGGTGCCGCTTCCCGCTTCGCCTGTGCCCTGACCATTTCCATCCGTAACCTTGTCCGCACGGTATGTCTCCGCCGTTGCAAGCACTGCGTCACCGATGGCGGCAGCGTACGCATCCAGCTTTTCATCGAAAAGCTGGTTATCGGATGCATCGTTGATAAATCCCATCTCGACAATGCAGGACGGCATGTCCGAATGTACATTGATATAATAATTGGAGGATTCCCCAGTCTGGGTTCCCTTTTTCACGCCACGGTTTCTCTGGATTCCCGCCGTATCCAGCGCTTCCATAATGTGGCTTGCGAGGGCATCCGTCTCCTCCGAACCACTCGCCGAGATCCAGGTCTCTACGCCGTTACCCTCGCCGTCATTGCGGTGCAGCGACAGCATATAATCCGCACCGCTCTGATTGGCAATCCCGCACCGCTCTGACAGGCGCAAAAACGTGTCATCCGACCTCGTCATAACCACTTTTACATTTTTATCAGCCAAATAAGCTGCCACAGCCTGTGCCAGCTTTAAATTATCATCCTTCTCATAACGCCCCTTATAATCGGAGCCGTTGTCTTTTCCGCCATGTCCGGCATCCACGCACACGATCAGGGGATTCTCCTCTGTTTTCGTCTCCTCCGACCAGATTACCTCTCCCTCAATCTCCTGCGTTGCAGACTGCGTTCCCTGCATCAGGGACAGCCCCCGTCCCAACAGTTCAAACCCTGCGATCACGAGCAGCATTTTCACAATACTGTACTGTATACATACCAGATTCCGAATTCGTCTTTTCTGTCTCTTTGTTACATTCACATCACTTCACTCCTTGGATTCCTACGATTCTATTTTAGTCCTCTTTCCGTGAAAACGCGAATGAATCTTTATGAAGAATTTCTTAATATGAATCCGTCCGGATTCATCGTTCTAAAGTAAAAACTGTGCCAGAGCGTAATTGCTCACATCCTGCCCGCGTTCCGTCAGATAAATCCTCCCCGCGCGTTTTTCGAGCAGTCCTTCCTCCGTAAGATGCAGCAGCACCTCCTGATACACCGCCTCAATCTGTGTTCCAAACGTCTGTGCAAAACGTTCCCTGGAAATTCCATCCATCATGCGGAGTCCTAAAAACATAAACTCTTCCATCTGCCCTTTTCGTGTAATGCGCTCTGCCGAAGCATGCAGATTCGTGGCCGGAAGCTGTTCCACCCTGCCGGATGCGCCGCTCCCCTGGCTATCCGTTATCTCATTCTCCCATATACCCTCACGAATATGTCTGGTTTCTTCCAGATACACATACAATTCCCGCGTGTTGCTGTAGCGGATATTCTCCATCAGAGACGACGCGCCAAGCCCCAGTCCCAGATAATTCTCCCGCTCCCAGTAGCCGATATTGTGCCGGCACGCATAACCCGGTTTTGCAAAATTAGAAACCTCATAGTGCACATATCCCGCTTCCGCAAGCACCTGCTCGGTCAGCTTGGTCATCCGGTACACTTCATCCTCCGTCGGCAGCGCCACCGTCTGCATTCCCGCCTGCTGCTTGACCGCGTCAAACTTATACAGATCGTAAAATGGCGTCCCCTTCTCAATGATCAGGGAATAGGCGGAAATATGCTCCGGTTTCAGCCGCAGAAGCTGCTGCAGGGTGCGGGCAAAACTCTCTGCCGTCTGTCCCGGAAGAGAACTCATAATATCCACATTGACATTGTCGAATCCGTTTTTGCGCGCCAGCTCGTAAGTCTTCAGGAACTGGTCAAACGTGTGAATCCGCCCGAGAATCTTTAATTCCTCATCCACAGCCGACTGCAGTCCGATGCTGATCCGGTTGATTCCCGCATTCCGGTAGACGGCAAACTTGTGATCGGTGACGGTTCCCGGATTGCACTCAATGGATATTTCCGCATCCGACGCCAGACGAAACGACCGGCGAACCGCCGACATGATCTGTGCCATCCACTCCTCTGTGAGCCACGATGGCGTGCCGCCGCCGATATAGACCGTCGATACCAGGTAGTCGCTGCAATGCGGTCCGTAATACGCAATCTCCCGGAGCAGCGCCTCCACGTAGGCTGCCTGCGTTGCCTCGTCCGCCGCAAAGGAAAGGAAATCACAATACTGGCATTTTTTGACGCAAAACGGAATATGAATGTACAATTCCATTGTTTTCTGACTCACTCCACATACCGCTCCTTTCCCAAAAATATTCCTGACACTGCCATCACTGACGCTGCATTTTCCGATCTGTTCCTTTAATCTTCATCCAGCTTCAAGACGCTCATGAATGCCTCCTGCGGAATCTCTACATTTCCGACCTGACGCATGCGCTTCTTGCCTTCCTTCTGCTTCTCTAAAAGCTTTTTCTTACGCGAAATATCGCCGCCGTAGCACTTTGCAAGCACATCCTTGCGCAGCGCCTTGACTGTCTCACGGGCAATCACCTTGCCGCCGACTGCCGCCTGGATCGGAATCTCAAACAGATGTCTCGGAATCTCTTCCTTTAACTTCTCGCACATCTTTCTGCCCCTGTCGTAAGCGCTGTCCTTAAAGACGATGAACGAGAGCGCATCCACCTGCTCCTTGTTAATCAGGATGTCCAGCTTCACAAGCTCGGAACGCTCATAACCCTTCAGCTCATAGTCGAAGGAAGCGTATCCTCTCGAGCGCGACTTTAAGGCATCAAAGAAATCGTAGATAATCTCATTGAGCGGCAGATCATACTTGATGAGCGCACGGGTCTCCTCCAGATACTCCATACCGTTGTATACACCGCGCCGTTCCTGGCAAAGCGTCATAATCGCGCCGACATACTCGCTCGTCACCATGATCTCCGCCGAAACGACCGGCTCCTCCATATACTCGATCTCGGACGGATCCGGCAGATTGGACGGGTTCGTCAGATCGATCACCTCTCCGTTCGTCTTGTGCACCTTATAGATAACGCCCGGTGCCGTCGTCACGAGATCCAGATGAAACTCTCTCTCCAGACGCTCCTGCACGATCTCCAGATGAAGCAGTCCTAAAAAACCGCAACGGAATCCGAAGCCCAGCGCCAGCGACGTCTCCGGTTCATACTGCAGCGACGCATCGTTGATCTGAAGCTTCTCCAACGCATCGCGCAGATCCGGATATTTGGCACTGTCCGCCGGATACATGCCGCAGTATACCATCGGATTGACTTTTTTATAACCCGGAAGCGGCTCCTCACATGGATGTGCGGCGTTCGTCACCGTATCACCCACGCGGGTATCCCGCACATTTTTGATGCTCGCACAGATGTAGCCGACCATGCCGGCAGACAGTTCGTCACACGGAATGAACTGCCCTGCTCCAAAGTAACCGACCTCGGTAACTTCGGACTGCGCCCCGGTCGCCATCATAAGGATCGGATCGCCGACCCGCACCGTGCCCTCCTTGATCCGGCAGAACACGATGACACCCTTGTAGGAATCATAGAGTGCGTCAAAGATCAGCGCCTGAAGCGGCGCTTTTGGATCGCCGGCCGGCGCCGGAATCTTCTGTACGATCTGCTCTAATACCTGATCGACATTGAGTCCTGTCTTTGCGGAAATGCGCGGCGCATCCTCCGCCTCGATTCCGATGACGTCCTCGATCTCCTTTACAACTTCATCCGGCTGCGCGCTCGGCAGGTCGACCTTGTTGATGACCGGCATCACATCCAGATCATGGTCTAACGCAAGATACACATTCGCAAGGGTCTGTGCCTCCACGCCCTGCGCCGCATCCACGACCAGAATCGCACCGTCGCATGCCGCAAGGCTTCTCGATACCTCGTAGTTAAAATCGACATGTCCCGGGGTGTCGATCAGATTAAAAATATACTCCTCGCCGTCGTTCGCCTTGTAGATAATGCGGACCGCCTGCGACTTGATCGTAATTCCACGCTCTCTCTCCAGATCCATGTTATCTAATACCTGCGCCTGCATTTCCCTGCTAGTCAAGGTTCCTGTTTTTTCTATAATACGATCGGCAAGTGTAGATTTACCGTGATCGATATGTGCTATGATACAAAAATTTCTGATTTTACTCTGGTCAATCGACATTCATTTCCTCCTGCCCGGTGCGCATCACTTCTGCCCTCCGGCAGCCACACGCATCACTTATCTGCAATATTATAAGGGATAAAACCGGAAAACGTCAAGGGAATCGCGGTTCGCAAAAACCACGCAATTTATTTGCAAACCGCGCATATATGAGCAAAATTTCACAATTTTACACTGGATTTTTCCCCAGAATATGATATGATATCAACGTCGATGTTTATCGGCATGGGTTTTGGTGAATAAACCGAGAAAACCCCCTTCTTAAGCGAAGAACCCTTGCTACGGTGGCTGCAAACACCATAACAGGGGTTCTTCTTATTTTATGTATCATATGATAACTCAGATATCTTTTCCAAAGTCAAGACCGCTCTTCTCGCGCTTCTCTTCCTGCAGTGCAACCAGATCCGCCAGTGTGATATGATCCACGACATCGCTGATCGCCTGGTTCAGCCGCTTCCACACCTCCACGGTAACGCAATCCACTTCGCGTTCGCAGCTTCCTTCCTCCTCCACGCAGGCAACCGGCGCAAGCGATCCCTCCGTCAGACGCAAAATATCGCCAACCGTGTATTCCTCCGGTGCTTTCCGCAGCGAATAACCGCCCTGCGGTCCTCTGGTGCTCCGCACATAACCTGCCTTGTTCAATACGGATATGATCTGCTCAAGATATTTGTCTGAGATCTGCTGTCTTTCCGCAATATCTTTAATGCGCACAATGTTGTTCTCACCGTTCATCGCCAGATCCAGCATCAGGCGCAGCGCATATCTGCCTTTTGTAGAAATTTTCATATTCGTTCACACTAACACCTTTCCTGCTTCTGCCAGTCCAGAAGATCCTGCAATGTCACGTGATCGACCACGTCCCGGATCGCCTTATCGACTTTTTCCCAGAGCATGATCGTCGCGCATTTCTGCTGTTTGGGGCAGGGATTCTCGGCGGTTGCAAGGCACTCGACCGGCGCGAGCGATCCCTCCGTCAGACGCAGAATATCACCGATCACATATTCGTCCAACGGCTTCGTCAGACGGTAGCCGCCCTGAAATCCCCGGCTGCTGGAAACATAGCCCGCCTTGTTCAGAATGGAAATGATCTGCTCTGTATATTTGACGGAAATCTCCTGTCTCGTTGCCATCTCCTTGACCGACACCGGATGCTCCGTGCCGTTGACCGCCAGATCGTACAGTATGTGGATCGCATAGCGTCCCTTTGTCGTAATTTTCATGCTATCGCGCCCCTTTCATCCTGCTGGCTTCACCGAACAGCTCTTCAAAATCCTCTTTTAAGAAGCGGTGATAAAACGCATGTCCCTCGTCGAACTTGACGCAGTACAGATAAGAATCCGGATTGCCGTCCTCAAAGTAGCACACATCATCAAATTCATCGCTTTTGATCTCAATGATACGAGCACTCTTAGAATAGTGCCGGAACAGCTCCCACACCTGCTCTCTCGTCACATCATGTCTGCCGAAGCAGTCAATCAGATCCTTTAAGAACGGATGTGCCACGCCGTGCGCATGCACATACTCCGCACCCGCTGCAGGAATGAGAAAACAGATTCTCCCGCCGCTCGCCCCAGATACCGCCACTTCACCGAGGGTATCCGCCGCATATGCGCCAAATCCATCCAACGCCGCAAGAACCGCCGGCTTGGAGCGGTCAGACAGCTTTAACACATGTCCGATTGACGACGACGGTGAATAGAACCGGATCGTCTCACGCTCATAGCCGAGCTTTAGCTGTTCCTCTAAGATCATGTCGCATAAATATTCTTTTAATGCCGTATAGTCCGCTTCGTCCTGCCGATTCATTCTTAGTAATCTTCCTCTTCCAGACCTTCGCTGATATCGTTCTTCGGCTTCTCAAGACCTTCGATCTTGATGTTATGCTTCTCTGCGTAATCCCAGAGTGCCGCATGAATTGCCTCCTCTGCGAGAAGAGAACAGTGTACCTTTACAGGAGGAAGTCCGTCAAGCGCCTCCATAACTGCCTTGTTCGTGATCTGCAGCGCCTCGTAAATGGTCTTGCCCTTTACAAGCTCCGTTGCCATACTGCTGGTTGCCACAGCAGCGCCGCAGCCGAATGTCTTGAACTTGCAGTCACGGATAACCTGGTTCTCATCAATATCGAGATACATACGCATGATATCGCCGCACTTTGCATTTCCGACGGTGCCGACACCGCTTGCGTCCTCAATCTCTCCTACATTTCTCGGGTGCTGAAAATGATCCATAACCTTTTCACTATACATAACATATACCTGCTTTCTTTTTTATATTATTTGTTTTTCTTGATGAAATCCTCGTACAGCGGAGACATCTCTCTTAAGTGGTTCACAATCTCTTTTAAGTTGTCAACGACGTAGTCCGCATCCTCCATCGTGATCTGGTCGCTGATGGTCAGACGCAGAGAACCGTGTGCAATCTCATGCGGCAGTCCGATTGCCAGAAGTACATGGGACGGATCCAGGGAACCGGATGTACATGCAGAACCGCTGGATGCGCAGATTCCCTTGGAATCCAGAAGAATCAGCATGGACTCTCCCTCCACGAACTGGAAGCTGAAGTTCACGTTGTTCGGCAGACGCTTTACACGGTCTCCGTTTAACTTTGCATACGGAATCTCTTTCTCGATGCGCTCGATCAAATGATCTCTGACTTTGATCTCCTCCGCAGTGCGCTCCTTCATGTTGGCCGTAGCGATCCCTGCTGCCTTTGCAAGACCGATGATACCGGTTACGTTCTCGGTACCTGCTCTTCTGTGGCGCTCCTGTGCTCCGCCATGGATGAAGGATTTGATCTTCACACCTTTTCTGATATATAAGAAACCGATTCCCTTCGGTCCGTTGATCTTGTGACCGCTGGTGCTCATCATATCGATATTCATTGCCTCGACATCGATCGGCACCTGTGTGTATGCCTGTACTGCATCTGTGTGGAACAGTACGCCATGCTCATGTGCGATCTTACCGATCTCAGCAATCGGCTCGATGGTTCCGATCTCGTTGTTCGCGAACATCACGGAGATTAAGATAGTGTCCGGACGGATGGCTGCAGTAAGTTCGTCCAGCTTTACCAGACCGTTCTCATCCACATCCAGATAAGTGATCTCGAAGCCTTTCGTCTCCAGATACTCACAGGTGTGAAGAATCGCATGGTGCTCGATCTTCGTCGTGATGATGTGCTTTCCCTTGGATGCGTAGGCGTCTGCTGTTGCCTTTAACGCCCAGTTGTCTGACTCGGAACCGCCTGCGGTAAAATAGATATTCTCCGGCGTGGTGTTGATGGTCTTTGCAATGACCTCTCTTGCATCTGTGATTGCCTTCTTATTCTCAGAAGAAATGCTGTATATGCTGGATGGATTACCAAACTTCTCTGTAAAGTACGGAAGCATTGCATCAAGCACTTCCGGTTTGACCGGTGTGGTAGCTGCGTTATCCATGTAAATAAGTTTCTTTTCCATATTCTCGTACCATTTCCTTTTTTTATTTCATATCATACCCATATGATATGAATTATACTAGTATCTTTTTTTTTATTTGTCAACAGCAAAAATACCTGCGGGAGGTATTGTACTTCATTATATACAATTTAACGCCCGGCAGATTGCTCTGCCGGGCGTTCCCTGTAAATTTCCTAATCACTGTTCATAAATCGTGTCAAACACGCCGCCGTCCGCGAAATGCTTCGCCGACGCCTCACTCCATCCGCCAAAATGTGCAATATCCGTGAGCGTAATATCATCCACGATCCATTTTCCGTCTGCCGGAAGTTCCGTGATGACACGCTCCCCAGCCGTACTTACATAATCTGCATAGACCTCCTGATCCAGCGGCCGGTAGAAATTCTCCGCCTCGAGCTTCTGTGCCTCTGTGGAATACAGATACTCTAAATACTCTGTAGCAACCTCCCTTGTGCCCCGGTCATCGACGACCTCGTCCACGAGTGCCACGGTCGGCTGGCAGAGAATCGATACAGACGGAACCACGATCTCATACTCGCCCGGATGCTCCTCCAACGACAAAAATGCTTCATTCTCTCACGCAGTCAGGACATCGCCCTGTCCGTTCTCCGCAAATGTGGTCGTTGCGCCGCGCGCCCCCGAATCCAGCACCAGCACATTGTGATAAAGCGTTTTCATATTCTCGGTAATCTCTTCCTCACTCTGTCCCTGACTCTCAAAATAGTACCATGCCGCCAGATAATTCCAACGTGCACCGCCGGATGTCTTCGGATTCGGGGTGATGACGCCCACATCCTCCCGGAGCAGATCATCCCAGTCCTCAATGGACTTTGGATTGCCTTTCCGCACCAGAAAAACAATCGTTGAGGTGTACGGAGAACTCTCCTGTTCAAACTCATCTGCAAAGCCGTCCTCGATCAGTCCCGCATCCGCGACCACCTGCACATCCCCCTCCAGTGCCAGCGTGACCACATCTGCTTCCAGACCGTTTGCAACCTCAAGTGCCTGCTTGCCGGAGCCGCCATGTGACTGGATAACCGACACATCCTATCCGGTCTGCGCCTTCCAGTGTTCCGCAAACAGCGCGCTGTACGCCTCGTACAGCTCTCTGGTCGGATCGTACGAAACATTCGTAATCTCCACTTCCTTTGCATCTGCGGTATCCGCTGCCGTCTGCCCGCATCCGCCCAGGATTCCCGCTGCAAGGGATACTGTGAGAAATGCTGCCATGACGTTTCTGCCGTTTCTGTTCTTTTTTTCCATACACTACCTCTTTTCCTATAGAGAAAGAAGGCTCAAAGACGCAGTTCCCTGTGCTTTGAACCTTCCGTTATACGGTCAGTTCTTACTTTGTCTCGCCGCCCTCTACCACAAGCGTATCCTCGTAGTCGCTGCCGTAAGTGTCAGCCAGTGTTGCCTCGTAGTCTGCATGGAAGAAATTCTCCTCGCCGAGTGCCTTGATCTCCTCATTGATCCAGTCTAATACAGTCGTGTTGCCCTTGCTGACTGCCGGTGCAATCGTATCAGAACTTCCAAGCTCCGGAATACCTACGGTATAGCCTGGGTTCTGGAGTGCAAATGCAATGACCTCTGTGTTGTCATTTGCCCATGCAACACCGCTTCCGTTCTCAAGCGCTGTCTTTGCTGCCGCATAGGAATCATATTTCTGTAAGGTCAGATCCGGATAGGTCTCGGTCAGGTAGGTCTCTGCTGTTGTACCGGAAATCACGATCACCGGATCATCCGCTGTCAGATCATCCAGACTCTCAACGACTGCAGAATCCGGAGAAATCACACCGAGGGATACGTTCATGTACGGGAGTGCAAAATCAACTTCCTCCGCGCGCTCCGGTGTCACGGTAAAGTTTGCCAGAATGACATCGACCTTTCCGGTCTGTAGATACTCGATACGGCTTGCAGCCTCGGTGGAAACAAAGTTCACATCCACGCCGAGATCCTTTGCCAGACGGTTTGCAAAGTAGACATCATATCCCTGATACTCTCCGTTCTCATCCACATAGCCAAATGGATTCTTGTCGGAAAATACACCGATGTTGATTGTGCCGCTCTCCTTGATCTCGTCTAAGGTGCGGTATACCACATCTGCGGATGCATCGCCTGCGGCTGCCTGTGTATCTGCGGTAACTCCTGTCTGCGCATCACTGCTGCTCTCCGCTGCATCTGTATTGCCACAGCCTGCCAGCATTGCTCCAGTTAATGTCAGTGCTGTAAACAGTGCCAGTCTCTTCGTTAATCTTTCTTTTTTCATAATATTGTCCTCTCTTTCTATTCCAAACTTCCATCGAAGCTTCAGAATCAACCTTTTGTGCCGCTCTCTAGTCGCGGACTGCCTCAAATTCAAATGTGTGCAGAAACTTTTTCGCACGCTCTGTCGTCGGATGGGTAAAAAATTCATCCGGCTTTCCTTCTTCCACAATCTCTCCCTGGTCAATAAAGACCACACGGTCTGCAACCGCCCTTGCAAAGGACATCTCGTGTGTGACGATCACCATAGTGCTTCCTGCCTTAGCAAGCTCTAACATCGTATCCAGTACCTCGCGCACCATCTCTGGATCAAGCGCTGCGGTCACCTCATCGAACAGCATAATCTCGGGGTGCATCATCAGTGCACGCACGATCGCAACACGCTGCTTCTGACCGCCGGAAAGCTGTCTCGGAAAACTGTCACACTTGTCGAGAAGCCCTACTTTTTCCAGAAGCTGTTTTGCCTCGGAAACGGCGTCCTCTTTTGTTCTCTTCTGCACCTTAAGCGGCGCCAGGATCACATTTTCCAGGATCGTCTTGTGTGGAAAAAGCTCGTAGCTCTGAAATACCATCCCGACCTTCTGGCGGATCCCGGCGATATTCTTCGCCTTTCCGTCGATGGTCTCGCCTCGGAGTGTAATGCTTCCCTCCTGTATCGGCTCTAAGGCATTGATACATCGAAGCAGTGTGCTCTTACCGCATCCGGATGGTCCGATGATAACCACAACCTCTCCTTTGTGGATGGTCAGGCTTAGATCCTTTAAGATCTCATTTCCCTCGTAGGATTTTTTGATATGTTCAATTTTTAACAATTCTTCTGCTTCTGCCTTCATATCAGTTACTCCATTTCTTTTCCAAATGTCCCGCCAGCATACTGATCGGCCAGCATGCCAGGAAATACAGTACAAACACGGTTCCGTACAGTCCGAACGCCGCATTCGGCGATGCCATACGGTTTGCCTCGATGATCTGCTGTGTCACCTTTAACACCTCCACCACACCGATCATCATCACAAGGCTTGTCGTCTTGATCATACGGGTGACCAGGTTGATCGACAGCGGGATCAGACGCCGCAGGGTCTGCGGGATAATAATGTAAAAATAAATCTGACTTCTCGTCATTCCAAGCGCTGCACCACTCTCATACTGGTGCTTCGGGATACTGATTAACGCGCCGCGCACCAGATCTCCCATCTCTGCGGTTCCCCAGAATGTAAATACGATTACCGATGCAAACTCCGCCGATAAATTCCAGCCAAACATCCGCGTGGTTCCGAAAAACACGAGAAACAGCAGTACCATCTGCGGCATGATGCGGACGATTTCCAGATACACTCTTGTCACTGCTTTTGTCACCGGATTCTTCCATGTCATGACGATGCCGAGCAGAATGCCGAGCGGAATACTGATGACCACGGAGATCAGGCTGATCTTAAGCGCCACCCACAGACCGCCCAGAAGCCTTATCATGTTTTTGCCCTTAAACAGGACACTAATTCCCAAATCCGGCATAGCGCAGCCTCCTCTCTAACAACGTTCCAAGGATGGATACCGGAAGTAATATCATCAGATAAAATACTACCAGTAAGAACAGGCACTCCGCTGTCTTATAGTAAAGCCCGATCAAATCTTTTGCTGTAAACATCAGATCCATCAGACTGATTGCTGAAAACACACTCGTCTCTTTTAACAGGAAGATCACATTCGCCACAAATGCCGGTACGCTGATGGATACCGCCTGCGGCAGGATGACATAGAGCACTGCCTGCTTTTTCGTCATACCAAGGCTTAACGCGCTCTCCATCTGGATCGGTTCAACCGCCCCGAGTCCGCTGCGGAATGCCTCCGCCATATAGCTGCCTCCCAAAAGTGCCAGACCCGCCACGCCGCAGACATCCGCGGAGATGGGAAGTCCCACCTTCGGCAGTCCGAAATAGATAAAAAAGAGCTGCACCAGAAGCGGTGTGTTGCGGAACAATTCGATATATATTTTTACAATCTGTCTCGCCACCGGTATCTTATAATGTACAATCAGCGCACATATAAGACCAATGATGATTGAAAATGCAATTCCCATCCAGCCGATCCGGAGTGTCAGCCACATGGCTTTCTGATACAGCGGCATGTATTGCGAGATAACTTCCCAGTTCACAATTTCACATCCTATCTTATTTCTTATTATTCCTAGCTGTTTTATATGATATAAGAAATATACTCCTACTTTATATATATGTCAAGTAGGAAATTAAATAATTTCTTTTTGTTCTAAAAAAAGAAACAGAAGCATTCTGTGTCAGAGAATCCTTCTGTTTTGTTCTGTTACTCTATTTCTATATTCTATGCAGTTTTGATATTATGCTTTCCGGATGCCGTCGTTCATGCTTCCCATCCGGTAGCCGCCGAGATCCAGCGTCACATAGGTAAAGCCGATCTCTTTGCACTTCGCGTTGACCTCCTGATAAAAATCACCGGCGAACATCTTTGCAAAATCCTCCGTTCCGATCTCGATACGGGCAATCGTATTCGTTCCGCTCTCGTGAATCCGCACACGCACCTGATGAAATCCGGCGTCCAGCAGGAACTGCTCCGCGCGGTCAACCATGCCAAGGCGCTCCTCGGTGATCTCCTCCCCGTAGACAAAGCGGGAAGAAAGGCATGCAAACGACTGCTTATTCCATGTCGGAAGCCCCAGCCCGTGGGAGAGTTCGCGGATCATGCTCTTGTTCATCCCCGCCTCGCGCAGCGGACTAAGCACGGAAAGCTCGGCAACCGCCATCAGTCCCGGGCGGTAATCGCCGTTGTCGTCCAGATTGGACGCCTCCGCCACGTAGGGGATGTCGTACTCCTTTGCAATATCCCAGATCTTTGTGAAAAGCTCCTTCTTGCAGAGGTAGCAGCGGTTGGTCGGATTATGGGAAAATCCCTCAATCTGCAATTCCTCCGACTCCACCACGATATGTTTTATGTGCTCCTTCTCACAGAATGCTTTTGCCTCTCTTAATTCTCTCTCCGGAAAGGAACAGGAGCGAGCCGTCACTGCGACCGCCCCATCTCCCAGCACGTCATGTGCCACTTTTAATAAGAATGTCGAATCCACACCGCCGGAAAATGCAACAACCATCTTCCCTTTTTCCCGGATCGACTGTTTTAATGCTTCCATTTGTTCCATCGTATTCTAAACCCGCTTTCTTCCTGTTATGTATTTCTACCAGAGCTTCAGCACGCCGATTGCCGTCTTCATGAACTTGTACTTCACCGTCTCGAGTTCTCCCGCCGCCGCTTTTAACTCCCCTCGGATCTCAATATGCTGCGGACAGTGCTGCTCGCATTTACCACAGCCCACACACTGCGAGGCGCTCGCCGGATTCTTGCGGAATGCCGTACACTGCAGATAATCCCTGCGGCCGGACTTTTTTCCTTCGGAGTACATCGCATTGTAGCAGCGGAATGTCCCGGGGATATCCACCCCGCGTGGGCACGGCATACAGTAACCGCAGCCGGTGCATCCCACCTTGACGTGCTTTGTGATCTCCTGCCGCACCGCTTCCACCAGCGCGCGATCTGACTCCGTCATGCACCCGACGCCGTATTCCGAAGCTGTGCGCACATTCTGTTCGACCATCTCCATGGAATTCATGCCGGAAAGCACGCAGGTCACCTCCGGCTGGTCGTACAGCCACTTGAGTGCCAGTTCTGCCGGGGTGCGGTGCTCCTCATCCTGTGCGAACAGCTCCTTCGCCGACTCCGGCAGCAGATTGACCAGTCTGCCGCCGCGCAGCGGCTCCATAATAATCACCGGAATCCCCCTCGCATGCGCGTAGCGCAGCCCCTCCACGCCCGCCTGCGAATGTTCGTCCATATAATTATACTGGATCTGGCAGAAATCCCAGTCATAGGCGTCGATCAGCTGCATGAACATATCCGATCTGCCGTGATAAGAAAATCCGATGTTGCGGATCTGTCCGGACGCCTTTTTCTCCCGGATCCAGTCCTCCATGCCAAGCTTTTTTAACTTTTCCCAGGTCGGAAGATCCGTCAGCATATGCATCAGATAGTAATCAATATAATCTGTCTGTAAGCGGCGCAGCTCCTCCTCGAACATCTTCTGGGCGCCCTCCACCGACTTGATCAGGTAGTGCGGCAGCTTGGTTGCCAGGTAGATGCGTTCCCTGCAATGATTGCGCGCGAGGATCTCCCCGACCGCCGCCTCATTTCCGGCATAGACATATGCGGTATCGAGATAGTTCACACCGGCATCTATCGCCGCCATGACCTCCTTTTCCGCCTTATCGATATCGGCATGCCCGCCCTCCTTGGTAAAACGCATACACCCGTAGCCGAGCACCGAAATCTCATTTCCGTTTTTATCCTTGCGATACTGCATGATCATCCGATCTCCTCCAACTGCTGCAGCCAGACAGCCGCACACGCGTCCGACGGCATCCGCAGATCCCCGCGCGGAGAGACCGCCACACTACCGACCTTCGGTCCGTCCGGCAGACAGGAACGCTTGAATTGCTGTGCAAAAAAGCGCCGGTAAAAGGTTTTCAGCCATTTTAAGATCGTCTCATCGTCGTAGACGCCGTCAAACGCCACTTTTGCGAGACGGTACACCTTTTTCGGTGCAAATCCCAGACGCAGCATGTGGTACAGGTAAAAATCATGAAGCTCGTACGGTCCCACAAGATCTTCCGTCTTCTGCGAGATCTTTCCGTCCTCCGGCGGCAGAAGCTCCGGAGATACCGGCGTGTCCAGCACATCCGTCAATACCGCGCCAAGCTTCTCATCCCCGCAGGTATCCGCGTAGTAGCGCACCAGGTGGCGCACCAGCGTCTTCGGAACGGAGGCATTGACCGCATACATGGACATATGGTCGCCGTTATATGTCGCCCAGCCGAGTGCAAGCTCCGAGAGATCGCCGGTTCCGATGACCATGCCGCCCTCCTTGTTGGCAATGTCCATCAGAATCTGCGTCCGCTCTCTTGCCTGGCCGTTCTCATAGGTCACATCATGAACGGCCGGATCCTGCCCGATATCACGGAAATGCACATTCACCGCTTCCTTGATGTCGACTTCCGTAAAATCCGCGCCGAGGCACCGGATCAGGGACACCGCGTTGTCATAGGTCCGGTCCGTCGTCCCGAAGCCCGGCATCGTGACTGCCTTGATCCGGTCGTGCGGCATGCCGAGCAGATCGAACGCGCGCACGGTGACAAGCAGCGCCAGTGTGGAATCCAGACCGCCCGAAATGCCCACAACCGCCGTCTTACAGTGCGTATGCTCCAGACGCTTTTTTAATCCCGCTGCCTGAATGGCAAGGATCTCATCACAGCGTCTGATGCGGTCCACCTCATTTCCCGGCACAAACGGCATCGGGTCGATGAAGCGGGTCAGAGCCGTCTCCTCCGTTTCAAGAGAAAAACGCACCTCCACATAGCCGTCATCCGCCATCTCAAACGTCGTCATCCGGCGGCGCTCCGCCTCGATCCGCTTGACATCGATCTCCGTGCAGATCACACCGCTTCCGAACCGCTCCGATTCCTTTAGAATATGACCGTTCTCGGCAATCACATTGTGTCCGGAGTAGACGACGTCCTGCGTGGACTCCCCGTCTCCCGCACTCGCATAGATATAGCCGCACAGAAGTCTCGCCGACTGTCCGTTTACCAGCTCCCGCCGGTAGATGTCCTTTCCGGTGGTCTCATCTGATGCGGACAGATTCACAAGCAGCGTCGCACCATTTCTGGCATGACGGATACTCGGCGGCTCCGGCGTCCACAAATCCTCGCAAAGCTCCGCGCCGATCTTTAATTCCGGCAGGGACGTACAGACAAATAAAAGCCGTGTGCCCATCGGCACGCACTCTCCCTCGAAATCGACCTCGACCGGCTCTGCCATTCCTCTGGCAAAATGTCTTGCCTCGTAAAATTCATTATAATTCGGAAGGTAGGTCTTTGGCACAAACCCGAGCACTTCCCCGCGGCAGAGCACCGCTGCCACATTATAAAGTTTTCCGTTGTACGCAAGCGGAAGACCGACAAAAAGGATGGCGTCCACCTCTGCTGTCTCCTCCGCGATCGTTCCGAGCGCCCGCTTCGCCTGCTCTAAAAGATATTCCTGCAAAAACAGATCACTGCAGGTATATCCCGTGATGACAAGCTCCGGCAACACGATCACCTTCGCGCCGGCCGCCGCCGCTTCCCGGATTCCCTCCACGATCACGCCGGCATTGTATGCTGTGTCCGCCACACGGATCTTCGGTGTGACGGCGGCAACTTTTACAAATCCATCTCTCATTTTCTCATTTCCTTTAACTCGTCGATGTCAAAATGGTACGCTTTGTTACAGAACTGGCATTTTACCTCAATCGACTCTCCGTCGCTTACGATGTCGTCCAGATCCTTTCTGCTCAGTGTCGCAATCGCACGGGAGACGCGCTCCTTGGAGCAGTCGCACTGGAATGCGGCATCCACCGTATTGTTGATCTCAAGCCCGAACTCGCCGAGAATCAGCTCCAAGATCTCCTCCGGTGTCTTCCCATCTTCCAGCATCTCCGTGACAGAAGCAATCTTCGTGATCTTCTTCTCGAGACGATCCACCACGTCGTCCGGTGTAAACGGCATCAGCTGGATGATAAATCCTCCCGCCTGTCTGACCGACCGGTCCGGATTCACGAGAACACCGAGTCCGACCGCGGACGGCACCTGCTCGGAGGTGGCAAAATAGTACGTCAGATCCTCCGCAATCTCACCGGTCTGCAGCGCGATCTGTCCCACGTACGGCTCCTTTAATCCCATGTCCTTGATGACGCTCATCACGCCAAGCCCCAGCGCACCGCCGACGTCCAGCTTTCCCTGTGCATTTAACGGCAGTTCCACATCCGGAACATTCGGGAATCCCTTGACATGTCCGTTTGCATCCGCGGTCACCGTAAAGCCCTTCGCCGGGCCGCCGCACTGGATCTGTATCGTCAGAAGATCCTTCTCCCCCTTCATCATCGTTCCCATCATCGCCGCACCGGAGAGAAGTCTGCCGAGCGCTGCCGTAATCACCGGGCTGGTGTCATGATCCACTCTCGCCTCCTCCACCAGATGGCGCGATGTGATCGCAAATGCGCGGATACTTCCCTCCGCTGCGGTAGCTCTTACAATATAATCTCTATCCTGACTCATTTTGTTCTCCTTTTCTATTGTTACTGTATTTCGGATCTGCTGTATGTTCTTTTCCTGCTCAGTTCAGCTTCGTTGTTCCTGTTTCTTCTCAAAGCCTTCTACCTGCGCGGGCGCGCCACCACATAGATCCGCTCCGAGTCGTCCCTGACCGGTTCCTTTGTGAACGCGTCGTAGGCTGCCGCAAGCTCCATTCCCGCATCTGCAAGCAGTCTGTCAATCGTCTTTAGATCATAGGCCCGCTGATAATGCACTTCCTCAAACCGGCGGTAGGATTCGCCGTCCTCGCGGATATAAAGCGTCAGATCGTATTCGTTTACGGCACTCTCCTCATCGAAATAATTCTCCCAGATGAAGCTGCCCTCCTCGCGGTTTTCCGCAATCGTCGTCTCTCCCAGAAGATCCCGGTACTTGTATACCGTATTCAGGTCAAAAATAAAGACGCCATCCTCCTCCAGATACTCGTGCACACGCGAAAATACCTCGCGCAGATCCGCTTCCTCCAAAATATAATTCATGGAATCGCAGACCGACACCACCGCGCGCACGCTTCCGTACAGTTCCAGTTCACGCATATCCTCGAGCAGATAGAGAATTCCCCCATTGGGCAGCTCGTCGGGCTCATCCGGTTCATCCGGCTCATCCGGCTCGTCCGGCTCATCCGATTCTTCCGTTTCACCCGGCTGGCCCAGTTCTGCATATTCTTCCGGCTCATCGGTTTCGTCAGCTTCGTCCCATGCTTCTGCCGCACTCCACGCATCCGCCTCATACTCTGCCTCGCGTGCGATCTCAAGCATCTCCTCGGAATTGTCCACGCCGATCATATCGTACCCTGCCGCCGCCAGCAGCCTGGTCATTTTTCCGGTGCCGCAACCCAGTTCCGCAACCGTTCCGCTGCAGATGCCGTATTCCCGGAGCAGCCCCGTAAGATAGGACCCCCATTCCTCATAGGGAACATTATCCATAAACAGATCATACACTCTCGCAAAGCTCTCGTATGCACCCATATCGTTCTCACTTTCTCTTCCGCCAGCATGCGGAACATTTCTATGTAATACTACCAAGTTTCCAATGTGAAATCAAGGTTTGCCGACAGATTCCCCCGCACAAATCTTCTTGATTATTTTTCCGGTAAACCGTATACTTATTCCATAAAATGCCGTTTTTTCCGATGTTTCTGGAAACACGGCAAAATACAGCAAAGGATCTTACACCTATGCCCGATCAGTTTGAACACTATATTACCAAAAATATAAAAGCATTCTACAAGCGCAGACTGCTGACACCGATCCTGTATCTGATTTTTCTTCTGGTACTGTGGTTCGTTCTCTCGCTGTCAGCGCCGCTTTTTCCGGACACGCTCGATGCCCCGGATACCCTCGAGAGCACCTACAGACGGCATAAAGAATACATATCCGCCACCTTATCCGATCTGAAGTTCACCGGTTACACCCAGTCCTTTCTGGGGCACATCAGCGGTTACTACTATTACACGATGCGGAATGACGAGTGCATCATCGTGCTGCTCTCCCCGAATACCAGTGAACAGGGACTTCCGGAGATTCCGCAGGTGTCCGTCCGTGCCAAGATTCTTCACGGTTCCGAGAATTTTGATGAGCTGTTAAATCATCTCGCTTCGGATCTGAACTGGACCGAAAACGGCATTCACAACAAGGTCTCCCAGTATGTACTGAGTGAGCCTGATTACAATCTGCTCGGAAACACGCTGCTCTACGTCGTATTTTTTGCGACCGGCGGCTATGCCCTGATCTGCATTGTATTTTTCATCCTCTATATCTGCTTTCCAATTCTCTCGCCCGCGTGCCAGGATCTCGCGCTGTTCGGCAATCCGAAAAAGCTTTTGGAGCAGGCAGAGGATGAACTCGCGACGCTGCCGCAGCTTGCAACGGAGGATATGTTTATCACAGAACATTTCTTCATCGAGACCTCGGTGTACGGCAATGCCATTGTACCGATCGATGAGATCATCTGGATCTACAAATACTCGACGCTCCACAAGTTTTTCTGGTACCACTTCAGCATCTCCTACACGCTGCATATCAGTGCGAACCGGCATCTCTACATCCAGTGCCCGAAGAACATCAAGTCGGACATCGACGGTATCATGGATTACCTCGCCGAGGCGAACCACAATATTTTAGTCGGATTCTCCGAAGCGAACCGTCTGAAGGTGCAGGAGATCCAGGGAACGCCGATGCATTTTGAAAAATTTATTGCCTTCCTGAAAAAACGCGTTTAAATGCCGCGCCAGCACAGAACGGAACTTTTGCAATCAGCAGGGAGTGTCCTTTGAGTGACAGGTAATATTTGGAGAAGTATATCTTACAGATTTCAGATGGAAATGCATATGGAAGATTCTTTGTGAAAAAATGAGAGCATTTCTTCCTGACGGATATTTGCATCGGATTCCGTGTCTCTTCCACGTTTGGACAATCCAACGGGGACATGTCCGACACGCCAAAGACAATGGGCGGACTTTTTAGCCGCCCTAACTGTACTCCCTCATAGACAATATAAAACCGCGCGAACCGAAACTCGTTGCCATCTGCTATTAAAAACAAGGCAGATGGCAATTCAAACATCGGCTTCGCGCGGTTATGTTTTATTGTGACATAAGGATGGCTGATTTATGCCATCCGTTGTTTGGTACTGGTAAGGGCGGCACAAAAGTCCTACAAATTGTCTTCGGAGTGCGGACATGACCCGTGGAGTGTTCCAAACTTGGAAAGACACGGATCATCGCGGATGCAAATATCCGGCTGGTTAGAAATGCCGCATTTTTGAACAGAATTTTCATATGCATTCCATCTGAAATTGAAAGATGTAATCTTTTTATATATTACCTATCACTCAAAGGACACTCTGTGCTGATTGCAACAATTCCCCTCTGATGCTAGCGGCAGGAGGTACTGATCGACTCAATCGCCACAGCACCGCCTCTTACCACTTCGATTCTCTTGAATTTTGAGCGGAGCAGGGCAATCAGTTCGTTGTTGCGCCGCTCTGTCAGCTTACATTCCAGCAGCACGCTGTCGTTCCCGACGTCCGATACCTCCACATGGAACACCTGCGCTATCTGGAACACCTCAAGCTTTTCCGCCGCATTGATGTCTAATACCTTCGCAAACAGAATCTCTTTCATATGGATCGGCACATCGGTGAGATCAATGACCTTGATGACCTCTACCATGCGGTTTAGCTGCTTTTTGATCTGCTCAAAGGTAATGTCGTCACTCGTCACGCAGATCGTCATGCGGGAAACGGTCTCGTCCTCCGTCGTGCCGACGGTCAGACTCTGTAAGTTATATGATTTGCCGGAAAACAGACCGGACACCTTAGCCAGAACACCGACCTGATTTTCCACATATAATGCAATCCAGCGATTCTTCATAGTAAGTCTCCATTCCTATTTCAAGATCATTTCACTCATCGGATTCCCACTCTTCACCATCGGAAGCACGATCTCATCGGTGGCGATCATAAATTCGATGATGGTCGGCGCCTCTTTGTATGTGCGCGCCTCATCTAACGCCGCCTGGATATCCTCCTCGCGCTCCACACGGATTCCGTGTGCCCCGTAGCTTTTTGCAAGTGCGATAAAATCCGGCGTGTACGGCGGGCAGGATGCGTTCGGTCCCTTGCAGTTCGCCGGGCATCCCTTTCTTCTGCGCAGACAGGTTGCCTCGTAGCGCTTGCCGTAGAATAACTGCTGCATCTGCCGTACCATTCCCAGATAATAATTGTTAAACAGGCAGATGATGACCGGCGCCTCCTGCACGACCGCCGTCGCCATCTCCTGAATGTTCATCTGCAGACCGCCGTCCCCGGAAAAGCAAACCACTTCCTTGTCCGGATTGCCGATCTTTGCACCGATTGCCGCCGGAAGCCCGAATCCCATCGTGCCAAGTCCTCCCGAGGTAATCAGCTGATGCCAGGAATCCAGTTCCAGATACTGTGTTGCCCACATCTGATGCTGTCCCACATCCGTCACATAGACCGCCTCTCCGAACGTCCGGTTCACATGCTCAAAAATCATCTGCGGTGTCATGCCGTGATCCCTGCGCATCTCAAGCGGATTTTTCTCATCCCACTCGGCAATCTGCGCCTGCCATGCTGCGGTGTCTTTGGACTCCGCCCACTCGAGCAGCTTCTCTAACGCCAAGTTGGCATCGGAAACAATCGGGACATCCACGACCACGTTTCGGGAAATCGCCGCCGTATCCACGTCGATATGTACGATCTTCGCCTTCGGCGCAAACTCGTTTAAATCGCCGGTGATGCGGTCGTTGAATCTGGTGCCGATGGAAAACAGCACGTCACATTTGCTGACTGCCATATTTGCGGCATATTTTCCATGCATACCGCTGTTCCCCACATAAAGGGGATGCCCGGTCGGGATCGCTCCTTTTCCCATGATCGTCGTCACAACCGGAATCTGCATTTTTTCCGCAAACTGAAGCAGCTTATCGTTGGCATGTGCAATGTTAATGCCTCCGCCCGCCAGTATGAGCGGCTTCTTCGCCCCGCGCAGCAGCTTATAAGCTTTTTTCAGCTGTCCCACATGCACGCTCTCATTCGGTTTGTAACCGCGGATCTGCACGCTGGAAGGATACTCTGCCGGTCCAAGAGCCGTCTGGATATCCTTTGGGATATCAATGAGCACCGGTCCTGGCTTTCCCGTGGAGGCAATGTAGAACGCCATCTTGATGATGCGCCCCAGGTCCTCTCTTTTCCGCACCGTCACGCCGTACTTGGTGATGCTCCGCGTCATGCCGACAATATCCACCTCCTGAAATGCATCGTTTCCAATAAGGGATAACGGCACCTGTCCGGTAAAACAGACCAGGGGGATGCTGTCATAGTGCGCGTCTGCAAGCCCCGTCATGATATTGGTGGCTCCCGGTCCACTCGTGACCAGACACACTCCCACTTTTCCCGTCGACCGGGCATATCCTTCCGCCTCATGGATCAGCCCCTGCTCATGCCGCGGTAAGACGACTTCGATACCATCCTGCTTATATAGTTCGTCAAAAAGATCCGTCACCGTTCCGCCCGGATAACCGAACAGGGTGGTAACGCCTTCTTCCTGCAAAGCTTTCACAAATAACTTTCTGCCTGTAATATCCATGCCGTCCTCCTTACCTTCTCTCTGCCGTCCGTTTCCTACAGAAAGGATTATTGTAAAAAACTATAGCCCATCTTTTTCACAAATGCAATCCTATCCAAAGATAAATCAAGAATATTAAAATACATCAAGAACCTTTACCCTATCAATCCTACTGTCTTCAAAATAAAGATCCATCCGGTCAGGGTAAATGCCGCCAGAAGCGTCGTCATCACGATCACGCTCGCGGTGAGTACACCGTCGTTGTCCATGTTCTTCGCCATGATGTAGCAGCTCGGCGTCGTCGGAGATGCCAGCATGATCAGAATTGCGATCATCTGCTCCCCGCGAAATCCCATCCACGCAGCGACCGGCAGAAAAATGAGCGGCTGGATGACCAGCTTGATCATGGATGCCGCAATCGTCGGGCGGATCTTCGCCAGTGCTTTTCTCCCCTCAAATCCCGCTCCGATCGTGATGAGTGCCAGAGGCGTTGCCATCTGCGCCACGCTGTTCACCGTCTTATCCATGATCACCGGAAAATCGATGCCAAGAAGTCCCACGATAAGTCCGGCCAAGATTCCCAGAATGATCGGATTCTTTGCGATGTTGATGCAGGCAGCCTTAATCTTCTGCTTCGGATCCACCTCCCCGGAACGTGCTCCTTCAAACGTCAGGACAATCACGGAAAAAATGTTGTAGAGCGGCACTGCACTCACGATCATGAGCGGTCCCATCGCCGAGCTTCCGTACATGTTCTGGATGAACGCCAGTCCCATTACCGCTGCACTGCTGCGGAACGATGCCTGCACAAAAGCTCCCCGCATGCTCTGATCCTTCAAAAACAGCTTCACACCGCCCCAGATGATCCAGAAGCACGCCGTGCTCACGAGCGCGCAGAACAGCACATACCGGATGTCAAAGACCGCCCGGATATCCACGCCGGAAATATCGCGGAACAGCATAAACGGCAGTGTCACCTTAAAGTTGAACCGGTTTGCCACCGTGACGAAATTGTCGTTTAACATCCCGATCTGTTTTAGGATATAACCGATCACCATGACTAAAAAGATTGGAAACGTTGCATCCACACTGTAAATAAAATTCTCCATCTCTACGCCATCCCGCCTATTTTACCCTCTCGTACCGGTAAAAATAATACTCCAGATCAAAGTACGTCTGCTCCTCGCTGTCCGCCGTAATCTTCCACTCCGGTCTCTCATCCAGATTCGGGAAATACGCATCTGCATCGTATGCGTAGTCAATCTTCGTGATGTGCGCCACGTCGCACTCATCCAGAAGCTGTCTGTAGATCGTCTCTCCGCCGATCACATAGATATCCTGACTGTCGTATTTTTTTAATTCTTCATGAAGCTCATCCATGTCATGAACGACAACCGCGCCCGGAACCTTATAGGTATGATCGTGTGTCAGCACGATATTTGTGCGGTTCTTGAGCGGAAGCCCGTTCGGAAAACTCTCCAGCGTTTTTCTTCCCATGACCACCACCTTGCCGGTCGTCGTCTCGCGGAAAAACTTCTGATCCGCCGGAATTCTCACCAGTAACTCATTTTTATTGCCGATTGCCCAATTTTGATCCACTGCTGCTATTAAATTCATTTTTTACGCCTTTCTATTCGTGCTTACACCGCGATCGGGATATTTTTGATCTGCGGTCCCGTCACGTAATCCTCGATCGTGATATCCTTTGTCGTGAACTGGTAAAAATCTTTGACATCCGGATTGAGGGTAAACTTCGGTGCCGGATGCTGCTCTCTCTCGATCAGTTCCCTGATAATCGGCACATGCCGGTCATAAATATGCGCATCCGCGATGACATGTACCAGTTCCCCGACCTTCATATCGCATACCTGCGCCAGCATATGCATCAGCACCGCATACTGGCAGACGTTCCAGTTGTTGGCGGCAAGCACATCCTGCGAGCGCTGGTTTAAGATCGCGTTGAGTGTCAGCTTCTCATCTCCCGGCTGATGCGTCACATTGAACGTCATACTGTATGCGCACGGATACAGATTCATCTCATGCAGATCCGCATGTACATAGATGTTTGTCATGATGCGCCGGCTGAACGGATTATTCTTCAGATCGTAGATCACGCGGTCAACCTGATCCATCATGCCTTCCTTGTACTGGTGCTTCACGCCGAGCTGGTAACCGTATGCTTTTCCGATGGAGCCGTCCGCATCCGCCCACTCATCCCAGACCGTGCTGTTTAGGTCATGGATGTTGTTGGACTTGCGCTGCCAGATCCAGAGCATCTCCTCCGTGCAGGTTTTGATCGCCGTCTTGCGGAGCGTGATCGCAGGGAACTCTTTTGAGAGATCATAGCGGTTCACCACACCGAATTTCTTGATCGTATAGGCGCTCGTCCCATCTTCCCAGTGCGGTCTTACTTTTTCCCCCTCCGTGCTGGTTCCGTTTTCCAGTATATCCTTACACATATCCACAAAAATCTTATCTGCGAGACTCATGCCGTTCCTCCCGTTTTTCTTCCATTCTATTCTGCTAATTCTTAATTGTACTCAATTTTCCGTGAAATGACAAGGTGCATTTCTGTTGCATTTTTCCCGCAAATGGGTTATATTATTTCTTGGAATTTTACTTTATTTTGCAGAGAATAAAGATTGAACACATAAAGGAGACAGATTATGAGTCAGGCTAAAGTAGACCGCTATAAAGAAGAGAAAAAGAACCGCAAGAAGACTATGGCAAAGGAGAAGCGCCTGCATCTGCTCGCTGTTGTCTGCGGCTGGCTGGTTGTCATCGCGCTCGCAGGCTGGGCTGGTGTGTCCGGTTACCGCATCTATGAGAGCAAGAAGCCGGTTGAGACCATTTACGCCAATGTCGATGCCATCACCGATTACATGAATTCCTTAAGCACAGAAGAATAACGCAAAAGAACCCGGGGCGACTTTTCCGCACCCGGGTATTTTTCTGCCATCCTGCCATTTTTCTATGTACGCTCTTCTACTCTCCCGTCTCTGCGCCGGAGAGTTCCGCCTTCGCCAGTGCATTCTCAATCGCGTTCAACAATACCACTGACGTATACTGGTAATCCGCATTGTATGTAATTCCTTCCGTGGTCTGTTTTTCCACCACCTGATCCGCAATGTTTTCCAATGCCGGCTCCATCAGCGGATACATTGTCTCCACCGTCTCATCGAGATTGACCATGGAGACGGACTGAATCCGGTTTTCATCCACAATCACCTGCATATCCACCGCATGCTCTCCAAACTGGATCGATGACGTGTACACTCCCGCCACATACCTCATTGTCTCTACCGACTCTCCGTCCTCTTTTCCGGGCAGGAACATGAACAGCAGTAAAAAAATCAGCAGAATTCCAAGTCCTGCGAAAATCAGTGTATAAATCAGTTCTTTCATATGAAGAACCACGATCTTTGTCTTTGCACTCATCTTAAGCCTCCGCATACTGATTATTACATTATATGTGGTGTACTCTTTCCCATGACTGCTTTACTCTCAAAAACGCTTTAAAATCACAAATTGTTCAAGTTTTTCAAAAAATATAAAAAAAGGCGTTGACAAATGCTCGTCTACGCTGTATGATATCAAATGTGTCCGGCAGACATAACCGACACAACAACTTATGCGCGAGTGGCTCAGTTGGTGGAGCACGACCTTGCCAAGGTCGGGGCCGCGGGTTCGAGTCCCGTCTCGCGCTC
>ENA-USUG01002205-USUG01002205.1-human-gut-metagenome-genome-assembly--contig:-NODE-2205-length-30061-cov-6.558898_pt1 | contig 30061 bp, 30 predicted proteins | sample MGYA00250059_ERZ773394 | MGnify/ENA primary metagenome ERZ773394 (study PRJEB29103, sample SAMN06111957) | human gut metagenome | biome: human gut; feature: ankylosing spondylitis patient; material... | reverse complement strand
TATTTATTTTATAAGATGTTTTATACAAAACGCACAAAGGTAGGTGTTTTATTTGAATGAATCTGTTTTTAACAACAATGCTCCGCCTGATGCTGGGGCTTTTGCATCCGCAGGAGGGAGAGCGGATCCTGATCGGGGAGACGGACGGGGAGAAGATCGCCGTAGATCCCTCTGCAAGACGGCTGTTTTCCTATGTGCCGCAGGGGAATACCATGTTTTCGGGAACAATCGCGGAAAATATGAGAAATGTAAGACCGGAAGCCTCGGATGAGGAAATCTGTGAAGTGTTAAAGGCGGCATGTGCCTGGGAGTTTGTGGAAAAACTTCCCGATGGGATCTATTCCATGGTTGGAGAGCGTGGAGGCGGATTCTCGGAGGGACAGGCGCAGCGTCTGTCGATTGCCAGAGCACTGCTTCGCCGATCACCGATTCTTCTGCTGGATGAGGCGACCTCGGCGTTAGACGTCGCAACAGAGCGCAGAGTGCTGCGGAATATCATGAGTACCACGGAGCCACGCACCTGTATCGTCACAACACACCGCCCGACGGTATTGTCCATCTGTCAGAAGGTGTACCGCATCCGGGAGCAGAAGTGTGTGCAGATGCAGGAGGAAGAGATCCGTCAGATGATGCGGGAATTCTAAAGAGCATCGATGGCGGCTTTTAAGGTCCCGGCAGCGGAAGGCTCTTTCGTGCAGTACAGCCGGCAGGAAAAGATGAGCGGAGCGAGGGCTTCGGAAAAATGCAGATTGCGAAGGAGAAGCTCCTTTGTCCACGCGGGGGAGATCATCCGCTGCAGGATGTGGAGCACTTTTTCGTCCGGCTGCAGGGACTGCACCTGATCTATGGCAGCCTGCTTTAAGAAGATGATGCCGCCGAGCAGATAGTCTTTCGGGGTGCAGATGCCCGATGTGCCGCACCATGGAAGTCCATAGGCGTAGGGTATGCTGTTTCTGATTCCGAGCAGGTTTAAGTCGCCGTTTAAGAGGGGCGTCTGGTACAGATCATGCCACAGGGCAGAGTGTGTGGACTTCCCGGTTCCGGAACTGCCGGAAACGAGAAAGGCGCGCCCGCGGTACAAAAAAGAGGCGGAGTGCAGCACATAAAGCTCCTTCTGCTGGGTCAGGATGAGAAAAGCGAAGCGAAGCGCGTGAAACAGGTCTTCGAGGTGCATATCATCCGGATCCGGCATGCGGTAAAGGACGGCGCGTGAGCCGTCTTTTTTTACATGCATTTCGCGGATGCCCCACGGCGCTGCAAAAAAGAAACAATACGAACTTCCGCTGTCGCAGATGGTAAGTTCCTCCGTGTGAATAAGCACGGCGCCGTAAGGAATGGAAGCCGGTTTCCCGGTCAGAATAAGAACCTCCTGGTCGAAGTCTTCCTCTTCGCAGGAAAAAGCGGAGAAGAAGCGGTCGTATAGGAGAGAGGGACCACGGTAGGAAAAGACCAGAGGACCGATGCGGTAGAAAAGAGGAGGCGTATCATCGCCCCGGATTTCGGGTGTATCCGCAAGAAGAATTCCCATACGGCACAGGGAATGAAGATACTGGTCGACATCTTCCGCAAGTGCCGCGCGCTCGCGCTCTGTGGCATGGTAACGGTCTGCGAGAAGGGCGAGCAGTTCCTCGCGGCTATCGCCCTCTAAGATGCCGTCCCACAGAAGTGACCCGGAATCGTTGAGCCGGGTGGCAGGAGCGGGATCTGCGATGAGCTGTCCGTAAGGAAGCAGATAGGGAATACCTGCGAGCGTTGCCTTGATGTATCGATCGTTGAGTTTCATACCGGTGTCACTCCTTTATTAGCGGTTCATAAGTATGCTTATTATAGCATTCAGAGGTAAAAAATGCTACAATGAATGAAGAGAAACGGGAGGGGAAGAATGGAGCAGATCTATGAGATTGAGCCGCTCCTTAAGGCGGGAGCATGCATACAGATTTATCCACAGGGGTACAGCATGTATCCGTTTATAGATCCGCGGAGGGACGAGGTGGTACTTGCCGGCATAGAGGAGGGGAGCGCGCTGCGGCGCGGGGACGTTGTGCTCTACCGCAGGGAAAACGGAATGCTGGTACTGCACCGGATTTATAAGATCGGACAGGACGGACTGTATTTGCTGGGGGATCACCAGACAGCCATCGAGGGACCCGTGCGGCGGGAGCAGGTCAAGGGGAAAATGACCGGTATGGTAAGAGACGGACGCTATATGGATGTGGGGAATCCGGGATACCGGATGTTAAGTGTGGTGTGGCTATGGCTCAGACCGGCGCGCAGAGTCATTATGGTACCTGCCGCGCGGCTGCGGCGCATGGTAAGATTCGCACTTTTCAGAAGAAACAATAAGCGCTATAATAAATAGAGGGATCAAAAAGCCTGGGGGTGATTACATGATGAAGATTTTATTTGCAGCTTCGGAAGCAGTGCCGTTTATGAAAACGGGTGGTCTGGCGGATGTGACCGGATCGCTGCCGGGGTATTTCGATAAGAAGCATTTTGATGTGCGCATTATCATGCCAAAGTATTTATGCATGGATGAAAAGTGGAAGGCACAGCTGCGGTTTGTCTGCCATTTCTATGTGAATCTCAGCTGGCGGAGACAGTACGTCGGTATCTTTGAAACGGTACAGAACGGCATTACATACTATTTTGTGGACAATGAATTCTACTTTGCGGGAGATAAGCCGTATCACAATATCTATGAGGACGTGGAGAAGTTCGCATTCTTCTCGAAAGCGGTGTTAGAGGCGCTGCCGTATCTGGATTTCTGGCCGGATGTCATTCACTGCCATGACTGGCAGACGGGACTGGTACCGGTATTCTTGCGGACATTTTACGGGGATCAGAGATGTTATTCCAATATCCGCACGGTCTTTTCCGTTCACAATCTGAAGTTTCAGGGAAGGTTCTCACTGCCGGCGGTCATCGATATTACCGGTCTGCCAGAGCAGATCTTTTCTTCGGATAAGCTGGAGTCCTACGGGGAGGCCAACTACCTGAAGGGCGGTGTGGTGTATGCCGATGCGGTCACGACGGTGAGCCCCACATATGCGAGAGAGATCATGACGCCGGAGGGCGGAGAGGGATTGGACGGTCTGATGCGCGCTCGGGAAGGCAGCCTGTATGGAATCTTAAACGGCATTGATATCAGGGAATATGATCCGCAGACAGATGCCTATCTGGCGAACCATTACAACGAGACCAATCACACGGAGGGGAAGGGACTCAATAAGCTAAAGCTTCAGAAGCTTTTGGGACTCCCGGTGGATAAGGACGTATTTTTACTTGGAATGGTGTCCCGGATGACGGATCAGAAGGGATTTGACCTGATTGCCTATGTGATGGATGAACTGATGAGCACCGAGCGTCTGCAGCTTGTGGTGGCGGGTACCGGTGAGGCGCGCTACGAGGAGATGCTGCGCTATTTTGCGGAAAAATATCCGCAGAAGATTCACGTGACGATCGGCTACTCGGAGGAGCTTGCACACCGCATCTACGGCTCCTGCGATGCGTTTTTAATGCCGTCGCTGTTTGAGCCGTGTGGTCTGTCGCAGCTGATGAGTCTTCGCTACGGAACCGTGCCGATCGTGCGCGAGACGGGCGGGCTGAAAGATACGGTGATGCCGTACAATGAATACGAGCAGACCGGCACAGGATTCTCCTTTGCCAATTATAATGCGCATGAAATGCTGGGCGTCCTCCGCTATGCGATGCGCGTGTATTACACGCAGAGAAAATGCTGGAACGGCATTGCGGAGCGTGCGATGCGGGAGGATTTCTCCTGGAAAAAGTCAGCGGAGACGTATGCGCGGCTGTATGAGGATATCGTGGGCAGACCATAGGATCACATAGTGATCTGGTCCGTCTCGAGGGAGTAGTAGTAGACGTGATCCGACAAAATCTCTTCTCTGGCCAGCTGGGACGAATTGACGTCCCGGACCATGGAGGAGAGCGTGGACATACTGATCTGGTTGTCTGCGGGAATCAGAAGAACTTCGTGGACGCTGCTCGGCAGAATATAAAAATCACTGCCGATGCGCCGGGCAAAATCGTGCAGCAGATGCTGATAGAGAATACAGGAGGAGCCGTTGAGCCTGTGCTGGTTGGACAGAACGTAGATCGGAAAAGGCTCAATGAGATCGCTTCCCGCTGGATCCGCAAATTCATCCGCAAACAGCTCGCGCAGAACTTCGGTCATGCTGCGCAGATCATAGCGGAGCAGCTGCGGTGTGTTTGCCATGGCGAGGGCGTAGAGGTCGTCTCTGGTAATCCCCCAGTAAGTGAGGTGTTCATTGTGGATCAGGACCGTTGCTGTGCCGGAAGAATCAGATTCCACCAGGCATAAGAAGACGATGGCGAGATCCAAAAAGCGATAGTAGGGAACCTGCTTTAACAGTTCGCGGTTGCGCTCATAGTTGATCAGCTTCATTGTGACGCGGGATTTTACCTTGTCATAGTCGGTGAAAAAAGAGATGTCAACAGGGGATTTGGGACGGTTCTCCCGATAGGCGGTCAGAATGTCGTCTGTGATGTCGGAAAACGATCTGCCGCGCTCATACTGTCCATAGTAGTAATCCAGATAAATGGTGGGCGCCAGGTTCTGACCGGGCGCGAGAATGGTGAGTCCGTCAAGATGGGTATCGTTGTTTTTGAGAATGTCTGAAACAGTGATGCGGACATCGGAGCCGAGGCGGTCCGAGAGAGTAGAGATGATCTGCTGCTTGAAATCGTGATAATTCATAAAAGTCCTCCGAATGAATGGAGGGGAAGTAAAATCGTACAGATGGGGAAGAAAAATCCACATGAATGCGTAGCTGCATTTATGTGGATTTAATTTATCATATAGAAAGTCAAAAAGCAATTGGACAATATTACTAAAAATGTCGGATGCTATTCGGACTTTAATGTTTTCCAGAGATAGCTGTAAAGCTCTGTGGTATCGCTGCCGAGCTGTTTGTAGACCGTGCAGTTCGCAAAGACATCGTCAGGAGGAAAGATCGTGGTATCATTGCGGGTGTCCTCGTCAAGCGCATCGACGACGGCCTGATTTGGCGTGGCGTAGCAGACGTAGCAGACGTAGTCAAAATTGAGCATGGCGACGTCCTCGCGGCCCAGAAAATCCAGAAACTTTTCGGCGTTTTCCTTGTGTGTGCTGTCAGCCGGAATGAACCAGGAATCGATCCAGAGGTTGGATCCCTCCTTCGGAACCGTGTAGGAGAGATCGGCGTTGGACTCCATGGCGGTGGCTGCCTCGCCGGAGTAGACGAGCGCTAACGCCGCATTCTCCGCGATCATCTCATCTGCGGTCTCATCCACATAATAAGCGTAGATGAGGGGTTTCTGCTCCACCAGAAGCGAGAGCGCGTCACGCAGATCGGTCTCGTCCTCCGTGTTGATGTCGCGGCCCAGAAGACGGAGCGCCGGGACAAAGGAATCCCGGACGGAGTTCTGCATGATAATGGTATCGCGGTAGCGGTCGTCCCACAGGATGTTCCAGCTCTCGGTCTCCTCCTCGCTCACCATGGTCGTGTTGTACAGGATTCCCAGCGTGCCGTAAAAGTACGGCATGGAATACTGGTTCTGCGGGTCGAAGACCTCGGCGGCAGCAAGAATAGCGGGATCAAGATTCTTATAGTAGGAGAAGGAGGAAAAATCAATCGGCGCCACTTTTCCCTCGTGGATCAGCCGCTCCACCATATAATCTGAGGTGCGCACGACATCGTAACTGATGGAACCGGCAGAAAACTTCGTGTACATCTCCTCGGGACTCTCGTATTCCTCGAGCTTGATCTTGATGCCGGTTTCCTGCTCAAACATTTTGATGGCGGAGGAATCCAGATATTTGCCGTAGTTTAACACGACGAGGAAATTGTCGCCGGAGCTGCCGGCGGTATCGGTATCCGCGCTGCCGCACGCCGAGAGAAGCAGGGCGGCAAACGCGGCGGTAATCAGTGCATAATGGAATCGTTTCATAAGTAAGTGGCACCTCCTTTAATGGATACCGGCATGATTCCCGGCGATTCTGTCCGAACGGCGGTTCATGACAAGAAGCAGAAGAAATGCAAACAAAAACAAAATGGTTGACAGGGCGTACAATTCCGGGCGCACCCCCTTGCGCAGCTCCGTGTAGAGCATCGTCGACAGGGTGTTGACGCCGGCACCTTTGGTAAAAAAGGTGATGGAAAAATCGTCGAGCGACATGGTAACCGCCATCAGGAATCCGGAAAATACACCGGATTTGATCTCCGGCCAGGTCACCTTGTAGAACGCGTACATCGGAGTGGCACCGAGATCTAAGGCAGCCTCGTAGGTGTAGCGGTTTGTCTGGTTTAATTTCGGCAGCACGTTCAAAATCACATAGGGAACATCAAACGTAATATGTGCAATTAAAACGGTGACGAAACTGAGGTTCATAAATTTTACGAACAGCAGCATCATGGAAATACCTGTCACGATATCCGCGTTTAACAGCGGAATATTGGTGGCACCGAGCATGATGGTGCGGTTCTTTTTTTTCATGGCACTGATGCCGATCGCGGCAAGCGTTCCGATGACGGTCGAGACAAACCGCCCCATACGACACGTGATTTTGAATTGTTAAAAGAGAGCACGATGAGTACGAGGATCGGCAGATACAAAAATAAAAAGATGACGGCAAGATAGATGCGCTGTCCCCATTTCTTTACTATACCGCGGTACCTCCTTCGTCTTTATCCAGCACATTCATAAGTGCCATACTTGCAATGACAAACAGCATCAGCACAACGGACAGTCCGGAACCCAGATGCCAGTTGGTGCCCTGCATAAATTCCTGCTCAATGACGTTTCCGATTAAGAGCACCTTGCCCCCACCGAGCAGGTCGGAGATGACGAACGAGGTCAGTGCCGGCACAAAGACCATGACGATTCCGCTTAACACGCCGGAGAGGGTGAGCGGAAAAATGATTTTTACGAGAACGGTCAGATTGTTCGCGCCGAGATCCCTGGCGGCTTCGATGACGTCCTTGTTGATCCGCACCATGGAGTTGTAGATCGGCAGGATCATAAAAGGAAGAAAATCGTACACCATGCCGAACACAACGGCGGTCGGGGTGTTGAGCATCTTCACATGGCCGGTGCCGACGGCTTCTAAAATGGCATTGACAATACCGTTGTTGGAGAGTAGAAGTCTCCACGCGAGAATGCGCAGCATAAAATTCATCCACATCGGGAGGATGAACAAAAAGACGACAAAGCTCTGGTGACGGAAGCGGAATGTGCTTAAAATCATGCAGAGCGGATAGGACAAAACAAGGCAGACCAGCGTGCACAGAAAGCCGAGCTTTAAAGAGAGAAGAATCGACTTGACATGCACCGGATCGGCGATGGCGGCGATATTGGAAAAGGTAAAGCTGCCGTCCGCCGCAGTGATGGCATAATAGAGAATAAATACAAGCGGCAGAAGAATAAATCCGATCATCCAGATCAGATAAGGTCCTGCCAGAAGCTGTTTTTTGAAGTTAGACATCGATTTCTGCTGCCTCCTCGTCCTCGGATTCCGGTTTGTTCATAATCTGGATGTTGAATGGAATCACGCGGATCCCGACATGGGTTCCGACGGTGTAAAACTGCGTGGTGTCCACCAGCCACTCAAAGCCGCCCGCCATGATCTCGATCTCGTAGTGGACGCCCTTGAAGATGACGGAAGTGATATCGCCGTCCATAAAGCCTTCCCCGGGTGTGACGATCTCCACATCCTCCGGACGGATGACGACGTCGACCGGCGTGTTGGTGCCGAATCCTTCATCCACACAGGGAATCCTGGTGCCGAGAATCTCAACGACCCGGTCTTTCATCATGATACCGTCGATGATATTGCTGTCCCTGATAAAATCGGCTACGAACGCGTTGACCGGCTCGTTGTAGATCATTTCCGGTGTGCCGATCTGCTGGATGTAGCCCTGGTTCATGACGACGATGGTGTCGGACATGGTGAGGGCTTCCTCCTGGTCGTGCGTAACGAAGACAAAGGTTATGCCGAGCTCGTTTTTCAGGCGGATCAGCTCATACTGCATTTCCTGGCAGAGCTTTAAGTCCAGTGCGCCGAGCGGCTCGTCGAGGAGAAGAACCTTTGGCTCATTGACGATGGCGCGGGCGATGGCAATTCTCTGCTGCTGGCCGCCGCTCAAAGAATCGATGGAGCGGTGCTCGAATCCGTCCAGGTTTACGAGCTTTAAGGCGTATTTGATTTTGTCGTCGATGTATGCCTTGCTTTTTTTTGATCTTAAGTCCGAAAGCGATATTTTCCGCGATGGACATATGCGGAAAAAGGGCGTATTTCTGGAATACAGTATTGAGATCGCGCTCATTGGGCGGGAGGGCGGTAATATCCTTTCCGTCAAACAGAACCTGGCCTTTGTCAGGGGTCTCAAATCCGCCGATAATGCGCAGGGTTGTTGTCTTGCCGCAGCCGGACGGACCGAGCAGTGTGATGAATTCATTCTCACGGATGTAGAGGTTCAAATCGTCCAGAATGACATTGTCACCGTAGGATTTGGCAATGTGCATAAGATTGATCAGTTTTTTGCTCATTCGGGGGAGTCCCTTCTTAATATATGCAGAATGCTCCCGCATGTCTGCGAGAGATCGATGATATGCTGATTTTGCAGTATTTTCATAGCATAAGAAAGATTTTATTTTTAATAATTGAAAAAAAGTAGTTGCAATTTTTTGAAATTCCGTTATAATAACTCAATGTGATGTTAAACATGACCTGCCGATATGGCTCAGTTGGTAGAGCAACGCATTCGTAATGCGTAGGTCGTCGGTTCGAGTCCGACTATCGGCTTTAAATAAAAACTCTCAGTAATTGTGCTGGGAGATTTTTATTTATATGCTAGTTATAACACATGCTTATCAATGTTTATTAGAGCGGGTTATGACTGAGTGCAAAAGGAGGAAAATATTATGAAGAAAAAAGTGATTAGCTTACTGCTCACTGCAGCAATGGCAACCACCATGTTCGCAGGCTGTGGTTCTTCCAGCGAGGAGAATACAACTGCAGACAACAATCAGACAGCAGCACCGGCAGCGACAGAGACTGCAGCAGAGGAGAGCACAGAGGCAGCTGCTCCTGCAGTATCCGCTGATGGAAAGATCGCAATGATTACCGATTCCGGTGACATCACAGACGAGTCTTTCAACCAGATCACATGGGAGACCTGTGTGGCTTACGGTGATAAGAACGGTATTGAGTATCAGTACTATAAGCCGGCTGAGGACACAGACGAGGAGAGAATCAACGCAATCGACCTTGCAGTTGCAGACGGTGCAACCGTAATCGTTATGCCGGGTTATCTGTTTGGACCGGCAATCGCTGAGGAGCAGGATCTTTATCCGGATGTTTCCTTTATCGCAGTTGATGTGACAGAGGCTGATATCGTAGATCTTTCCGGCAACGCAGTCGGAATCAGCGACAACGTATATATCTGTTCTTTCCAGGAGGAGCAGGCAGGTTACCTTGCAGGTTATGCGGCAGTTAAGGATGGTTACACAAGCCTTGGATTCCTCGGTGGAATCGCAGTTCCGGCAGTTATCCGTTATGGTTACGGTTATATTCAGGGTATCAACGATGCAGCAGAAGAGATGGGCGTTGATGTAGATGTGAAATACTACTATGGCGGTCAGTTCTACGGAAGTGATGCGATCACAGCTCGTATGGAGGGCTGGTATCAGGATGGCACACAGGTTGTATTCGCATGCGGCGGCGGTATCTACACATCTGCTGTTGAGGCTGCAGAGCAGTACGACGGCAAGGTAATCGGTGTCGATGTTGACCAGCGTCCGAAGATCGGTGATCTGTGCATCACATCTGCTATGAAGGGCTTAGGCTCTGCAGTGAACTCTGCACTGGATGCATACTTTGGCGGCAACTGGGCTTCCATCGGTGGCAAGTCTGAGCAGCTCGGTCTGGCACAGGGCGATTATCTTGGTCTTCCGACGGATACAGATTCCTGGGGCTTTACAACATTTACGGTAGATGAGTACAATACAGTATTAGACGGACTCAAGGACGGCAGCATCACTGTTTCTAACGATACAGAGAATCAGCCGGAGGTAGGTTCTCACGTGACCGTTGACTATGTAGAGTAAGCGGACTCTTTAAAGGGGAAGAGAAATAGTTTCTCTTCCTCTTTTTTTTATATCCAGAAGATGTTATACTATAAGATATGCAGGAATGACTCATGCGGCGCATGAAAAAAAAGAACGAAGAGGATACATGTATATGGAAAACGAATATGTTATTGAGATGTTGAACATCACGAAAGAATTTCCAGGAATCAAAGCCAACGATAATATTACCCTGCAGTTGAGAAAGGGAGAGATTCATGCACTGCTTGGTGAGAATGGTGCAGGGAAGTCTACCCTTATGAGTATTCTGTTTGGTCTGTACCAGCCGACGTCCGGTACGATCAAAAAGAACGGGCAGGTTGTACAGATCAATACGCCGAACGACGCGAATGATCTGAACATCGGAATGGTTCATCAGCATTTCAAGCTGGTGGAGTGTTTTTCCGTGCTGGATAATATTATCCTTGGTGTTGAGCCATCGAAAGGATTGTTCCTTGAAAAAGATGGTGCCAGAAAAAAGGTACTGGAGCTGAGTGAGAGGTACGGGCTTAAGGTGGAGCCGGATGCGCTGATTTCGGATATCACCGTAGGCATGCAGCAGCGTGTTGAGATTCTTAAGATGCTCTACCGTGATAACGAGGTGCTGATCTTTGATGAGCCGACGGCAGTGCTGACGCCGCAGGAGATCGAGGAACTGATGAAGATCATGAAGAATCTCGCACACGAGGGCAAATCCATTCTGTTCATCACGCATAAGCTGAATGAGATCATGGAGGTGGCGGACCGCTGTACGATCTTAAGAAAAGGAAAGTACATTGGAACGGTTGACATCGCGGATACGACGAAGGAAGAACTCTCCAAGATGATGGTGGGCAGAAATGTAAGCTTCACCGTTGACAAGGATGAGAAAGAGCCGGGGGATACGGTGCTTGAGGTATCGCATCTGACGGTGGCAAGCAGATCGCATGAAAACAATGCCGTGCGGGATGTCTCGTTTCAGGTGCGCCGCGGTGAGATCGTATGTATCGCGGGTATCGACGGCAATGGCCAGACAGAGCTGGTGCAGGGGCTGACCGGACTGGAGAAGGTCGGAAAAGGCACTGTGAAATTCCTGGGACAGGACATCACAAATGCCACGATCCGGGAACGTTCCAAGCACGGTATGAGCCATATTCCGGAAGACCGTCATAAGCACGGACTGGTACTGGACTACACACTGGAACAGAATCTGGTGCTGCAGCGTTACTGGCAGCCGCAGTTTGAGCGCGCAGGCTTTATCAAGTCGGGCGAGGTGCGCAGATATGCGCAGAAGCTGATCGAGCAGTATGATGTGCGAAGCGGTCAGGGGCCGGTGACCATCGTGCGCAGCATGTCCGGTGGTAACCAGCAGAAGGCGATCATTGCAAGAGAGATTGACAAGGATCCGGAGCTTCTTGTGGCAGTGCAGCCGACCAGAGGCCTTGATGTAGGCGCGATCGAGTATATCCATAAGCAGCTTGTGGCACAGCGCGACAAAGGAAAAGCCGTGTTGTTAGTCTCGCTGGAACTGGATGAGGTTATGGACGTGTCCGACCGTATCCTGGTGATGTACGAGGGCGAGATCGTAGGAGAACTTGATCCGAAGAAAGTGACCGTGGAGGAACTTGGACTTTACATGGCAGGTGCAAAGCGGGATAAGGTTGCAAAGGAAGCATGAAGGCGAAGCCTTACAGATTAACAGAAAGGAAATATGACAATGAGTGAAAAGACAAAGGATGTCCTATTGTCCATCTTTGCATCGCTTCTTTGCATTGTGATCGGACTTCTCGTGGGACTTATCATACTTTATTGTATCAATGCAGAGAATGCATTGGATGGTTTCTCAAGAATTATCAAGGGTGGTTTTTATCTCAAACCAAAGGGAATCGGAAGTGAGATTGCGCAGGCGACACCGCTTATCATGACAGGTCTTTCCGTTGCGTTTGCTTTTAAGACGGGACTGTTCAACATCGGTGCGGCAGGCCAGTATACCTTGGGTGTGTTCGGTGCATTGTATTTTGCACTGATTCTGCAGATGCCGTGGTATGTATGTCTTTTGGCAGCAATGGTCTGCGGAGCCATCTGGGGTGCTGTTCCGGGAATTTTCAAGGCGTACTTTAATGTCAACGAGGTTATCACCTCCATCATGTTTAACTGGATCGGTTTATATCTGGTGAACGAGCTGATGTACAGCACGGTATCCGGAATGTACGACCAGAAGACGACGCGTACTTACAAGCTGAGTTCCGCGGCACCGCAGTCATTGATTCCAGATTGCGGCATGAGCGCTGTTTTTAAGACAAGCTCGACCACGATTGCCATTTTTATCGCGATGGCGATCGCAATTATCATGTATGTGGTACTCAACAAGACCACATTCGGTTATGAGTTAAAAGCCTGTGGCTTTAACAAAGACGCCGCAAAATATGCGGGCATCAATGAAAAACGCAACATTGTGCTTTCCATGACAATCTCCGGCGCACTTGCAGGTATCGGTGCGGGACTTTACTATCTGTCCGGTGCATCCGAGTGGAATCCGCAGGTGTCCACAGCGCTTCCGGCGATCGGTTTCAACGGTATCCCGGTAGCACTTTTGGCGCTGAGCAATCCGATCGGCGTGGTATTTGCAGCAATCTTTGTCGCACATATCTCCGTGGGAGGAGCGTATCTTCCAACTAAGTATTATCAGCCGGAGATTGCGGATCTGATCGTGGCAGTCATCATTTACCTGTGTGCGTTTGTTATGCTCTTTAAGAGCGTGGTCGTATCGAAGCTCGGCAGGAAAAAAGCGAAGAAGGAGGATGTGAAATAATGTTCTTACTGATTAAGTTTACATTACTCTATGCGGTAGTATTGATGCTGGTGGCGCTTGGCGGTATGTTCTCGGAGCGAAGCGGTGTAATCAACATTGCACTTGAAGGTATCATGGCAATCGGCGGTCTGGCGGGCGTTTTCGTCCTGGCACTCTGCGGGGATTCCCTTCCGTCCGGCGTGCTGGTGGCGGTGTCCATCCTGGCAAGTGCGGTAGCGGGAATTCTCTATTCCCTTCTGCTCGGATTTTCCGCCATCACGTTAAAGGCGGATCAGACAATCGGCGGAACGGCTTTAAATATGCTTGCCACAGCGGTGGCGATCGTAGCGGTAAAAGCGTTCAACAACTCCTCGGCAGCGGGAAACGGTGCGGCTTCCGCAAAGCTTTCCTACAGCAACAAGGCATTTATCTATAAAATCGGACCGCTCACGATCAACATTTTCCTGATTATCGGAATTATCATTCTGATTGTAAGCTATGTATTTTTGTTCAAGACCAAATGGGGCTTACGTCTGCGCGCGTGCGGTGAACATCCGCAGGCAGCCGATTCGGTCGGTATCAATGTGTATCAGTGGAGATATACCGGTGTCATGATCTCGGGTGCACTCGGCGGAATCGGAGGCTTCGCCTACATCGTTCCGTCCGTTACCACCTGGAACTTTGAGGTCGGCGTAGCGGGAGCCGGTTTCCTCGCCCTGGCAGTTATGATTTTCGGACAGTGGAAACCGTTCAACATTGCGGGCGCAGCCGTGTTCTTTGCGGTATTCCGTTCCCTGGCGAACATCGCGGATTCCACCGTGCTTGCAAACCTCGGATTGTCCAAGAATATCTACAGCATGATGCCGTTTATCGCATCCATGATTATTCTTGCGTTTACATCCAAGAATTCCCAGGCACCGAAAGCGGAGGGTATTCCGTATGATAAGGGTGCCAGATAGGAAGACGGCGTAAGAGACCGGAATTTCCGGAAGCGTCCGGGAGCATATGATAACAAACAGAAAGGACTCTAAGATCATGATTTCAAGCAAATATTTTGACCATACTATTTTAAAGGCAGAGGCGACGGAGGCACAGGTGGCAAAGATCTGTGACGAGGCGCTTGCCAATGATTTCGCATCCGTGTGCGTGAATCAGTATTACACCCGTTTTGTGGCAGAGAAGTTAAAAGGCTCTGATGTGAAGGTGTGCACAGTGGTAGGTTTCCCTCTGGGAATGTCTGACACCGGTGTGAAGGCATTCGAGACGAAGGCTGCCATCGAGGACGGCGCACAGGAGATCGATATGGTAATCAATGTCGGCGCATTGAAGGACAAGAAGTATGACTATGTAAAAAATGATATTCATACCTTAAAGGAAGTCTGCGGCAGCGATATTGTCTTAAAGGTCATCATCGAGACCTGTCTTCTGACAGACGAGGAAAAGGTGAAGGCATGTGAGTTGGCAAAAGAAGCAGGAGCTGATTTCGTAAAGACTTCCACCGGATTTTCCACCGGAGGGGCAAAGGCGGAAGATGTCGCACTGATGAGAAAAACCGTGGGTGATGATATGGGTGTGAAGGCATCCGGCGGAATTCACACGGCAGAGGAAGCCCAGGCGATGATCGATGCCGGAGCAAGCCGCCTTGGAACGAGCGCAACACTTGCCATCATTGGGAAATAGTAATCAGGAGCGGTAGGATGAATACAATTTTGATTGGAATTGCAGGAGGCACCGGAAGCGGCAAGACAACACTTGCCGACAAACTGATCGACAGCTTTGGCGATGATGAGGTGAGTATTCTGCGTCATGATAACTACTATAAACGCCATGACGACATGTGTTATGAGGAACGGTCGAAGTTAAACTATGATCATCCGGATGCGTTTGATACAGCACTGTTGTGTGAACATATCTGTAAGCTGAAAGCGGGAGAGCAGATCTATATGCCAGTCTATGACTACTCGATACATAATCGTTCCGAGGAGACCATTCTGGTAAAACCTGCACCGGTGATTGTGCTGGAGGGCATTCTCATTTTTGCTGAGCCGAGTCTCTGTGATCTTATGGATATCAAGGTATTTGTGGACACAGATGCGGATGTGCGGATTCTGCGGCGGATCATCCGTGATGTAAAGGAACGCGGGCGTTCGTTAGACAGCGTGATTAACCAGTATCTGACAACGGTAAAGCCGATGCATGAACAGTTTGTAGAACCGAGCAAGCGCCGGGCGGATATTATCATCCCGGAAGGGGGAGAAAATATCGTGGCGCTTGACATGCTGATTGAACGCGTACGCAAACATTTAAAGAATAAATAAGATTAGCGCAATAAAGTGGCAGGCACTGTGTCTGCCATTTTTTTGTATGCAGGATTGCTCGGATGCAGATGATCGCCGCTGTCATAACCTTTTGCGAAAGAGCGCGGATCATCGGCTGCACGAAGTGCCTGATCGAAATCGATACAGCCGTCGCTCTCGTGGTTGGAGCGGATCCAGTCATTGACGGCACCGCGCAGCTCCTCGCGGAACGGTGCGTAGGTGCGCCAGCCGTAAATCGGCAGAAGGGTTCCGAGATAGACGCTGTCGTGAAGCTTTCTGGCCTCCTCGATATACCATTTCAGACCGTCGATCAGTTCGGCGGCAGTCGGCAGATCACTCATGGGACGGAACGGATTGACGTCGGTTCCGACCGGATGGATGATATCGTTGATGCCCTGCTGGATGATGACGGTATCCGCACCGGCGGTTGGAATTTCGTGGGCAAAACGGTTGGTTCCCTTAAGACCGTAGGAGTCGTAGGTGATACAGTCGTACTGGCGCAGAATACGCGTACCGCTTGCCGCACGGCGGATCACCGAGGTATGGTTGTGCCCTTCTTCGATGAGGCGCAGCGTCAGATAGTCCGGCCATGCCTGTGCGGTGATGGAATCTCCGTAGCAGATAATGGCATGACAATCTTCCTTTGTCAGAATATCGATGTTGCTAAGAAAATAGAACCAGTTTGTCGCCTTGGAGGTGGCAAGGGGCAGCGCTTCGCTGTGCGTCTGGTCGCCGTAGGAAAAATAGCCGCGGGACAATGGACCTGTGATCAGCACGGCGGACTGCATGGCAGTGTAGCCGTCAAAATACAGGCTGACGCAGAGCGTCTGACCGGCAGATACCGGAAAGGAGAGGGCGTCGCTTGTGGCGGACGCGCCCGCTGCAAGCGTGACGGAGTGGCTGCCGTCAAAGGTAATATCCCGGATGGTGCCTGCCGTAAGCGGGCAGGAAAGCGGAACTTTCCCGGTGAGATCGGAATCACACACCGCCACCGTTGCCCGGTGGATGGTGACAGGTTCCTTTCCGCAGTAGTTGTCGAGCGTGAAGCGGAGTGCGCTTCCGGAAAATGGTGCATAGACCGGATAGCGCAGCGTCAGATCTTTTGCGTAGCCCTCCGGATGGTGTTCTGCGATGGACATGGCATTGCCCCACATGGAGACCCATTTTGTATCATTCATAAGTTTGTTCTCTTTTCTGATTATTTATTGGCAAGGAATATAAGAGTATATTCCTGCGTTATTATAGCGGAAGTGAAGGTATTTTTCCAGTGGACTTGTTCTTTTTTTCGATCCTTGCTATAATGAGCGCATGCGGGTGAAGGCTTGCAGACAGAATAGAAGGATAATAAAGGAGTTCATTTGTATGGGAGAGATTGCAAATCGTGATAATAAGAAGATGCTGATTTTATTTGCAGAGGTGGTTGCGGCGCTTGCGACGATTCTGATCGCCGTTTTAGCGATGAAGATTCCGGTGGTGCCGGTGTGCGTGATCGTTTTGATCGAGGTGGCGATTGCTGCCTGCCTGCAGGAGGTACCGGTGTGGGTGCATGCGGTAGTCGCTGCAGTACAGCTGGTCGCCGGGGCAATCTGCGGCAGAGTGGTATTCTGCCTGTTGTGTATTTTGATCTATGTGTTTGCGATACTGACACTGCGGGAAGCAAGAGCGTAATGATAAGACCTTTATGAAGCGGATGCTTGGTAAAGGTCTTCTTTCTGTCAAAGGAGAAAAAGATGTTAGAAAAACTTTTTTTGGAAATGATCTCATATTACAGCGGAGACCCGAAACGGATCCAGCATTTTACAAAGGTACACAGCTATGCAAAGCTGATCGGAGAGCGCGAGCAGCTTTCGCCGGAGGAACTCTATATTCTGGAAGCGGCTGCATACACGCACGATATCGGCATCAAGCCGGCGGAGGAGAAGTACGGGAGCAGTGCGGGAAAGCTGCAGGAGCAGGAAGGTCCTGCGGTGGCACGCGGGATGCTGATGCGGCTGGGCTTTGCGGAGAATGTGATTGAGCGCGTCTGCTATCTGATCGGACATCACCACACTTACACCGGCATAGAGGGCAGAGACTATCAGATTCTGGTGGAGGCGGATTTTCTGGTGAATTTGTACGAGGACGGCAGACCGGACGGAGACGGCGGGTTTATGCCGGATAAAGCGGCTGTAGAGACAGCATATCAGAGGATTTTTGCGACGGAGACCGGAAAATGGATCTGTCGGAGCATGTTTGCACTTGGAGGTGTGTCATGATGCAGGAAAGGAAGCAGAAGGGAAAAATTCTGGTATTCAGTTCCAGGGAAATCTGCTATCTGTCCAGCAACTTTTTCGCAAATCAGATCGGCGCGGCGTTTGAGGAACTGGGATATGAGGTGACGGTGTGCGAACTCTCAAAGGAGGATGATCTGGATGCGAAGCTTGCGCGCTATATCGGACAGCCGTACCGCCTGATTCTGGATTTTAATTCCCTTCTGCCGCGGATGGTGTTAGACGACGGTACTCCCTATGTGGACCGCCTTGCGGGACCGTTTTTTGACTATATTTTAGATCACCCGCTGTTTCACTATCAGGGACTTTCAAGCGGTGTGAAAAATCTGCATGCGATTGTCCTCGACGAGGCACAGCAGAAGTACGTAGAAAAATATTATGAAAAGGTGGCGAGCGTCCACATGCTGCCGCTCGGGGCGACAAGAGCAGTCTACGAGGGCACAAAAGAGCCGGAGTGCCGGATTTTATTTCCGGGAACGTATGACAGACCGGACGCGGTTTATCAGATTGTAGAGAATGCTCCCGAGCCGCTTGGGAGCATGATGAAAGATCTGATTGAGCGGAGGCTTGCCGATCCCACACTGCCGATGGAGGAAGCATTTTCACAGCATCTTAAGGAGGAGGAACTGGAACTTCCTGCCGGACAGTTTGCGCTGTTTATGAACAGCATGTATGCGGTGGACGCCTATGTGCGGGATTATTTCCGCAAGGCGGCGTTGGACGCGCTGCTCGCGGAGAAACTGCCGGTTACCGTATTCGGGGAAGGCTGGGAAAAATATTCCTGCGGGGACGGGCACAGCCTGCGGCGCGAGCCGGCGGTGCCGTTTGCGCTCTCCTTTGAGCGGATTGCCAAAGCCCATGTGCTTTTAAATGTCTCACCGATTTTTAACCGGGGAATGCACGACCGGGTTCCTGCCGGAATGGCGAATCATGCGGTGGTGTTAACCGATGAAAATCCGTATTTAAGAAGAACGTTTACAGGCGGGAAGGAGCTGCTTTTTTATTCGCTGGAAAAACCGGACACGCTGTGTGAGCAGGCGGAGAGAGCACTTACAGACGTAAGACTTCGTGAGAAGATTGCGGCTTCTGCCTATGAGACCTTTGAGCGGGAATATACATGGAAGCGCCGTGCGGAGCAGATCCTCGCATTTGCAGAGGAGGTGGAAGCATGAGAGCACAGAAGAATTATCAGAAAATGCTGGAGGCGACGATCGCTGGATTAAAGGAGCAGAACCGTGTGCCAACGCTGCTGCTGCACAGCTGCTGCGCGCCGTGCAGCTCGTACTGCCTCGAGGATCTGTCGCAGTATTTTCATATCACCGTGGATTATTACAACCCCAATATTTATCCGGAAGAAGAGTATCATATGCGGGTGCAGGAGCAGCAGCGGCTGATTCGGGAACTTCCGGCAAAATATCCGATCGCATTCCGGGAGGGCGCCTATGATAAGGAGCGTTTTTATGAGATGGCGCGCGGAATGGAGGAGGAAAAGGAGGGCGGCGAACGCTGCTTCCGGTGCTATGAGCTGCGCTTGAGAGAGGCGGCGGAGACCGCAAAAAGCCTTGGCATGGATTACTTTACCACGACGCTGTCCATCAGTCCGCTCAAGAATGCGGAAAAATTAAATGAGATCGGGGATGCGCTGGCGGAGGAATACGGCGTGGCATATTTGAATTCTGACTTCAAAAAGAAAAATGGCTACAAGCGCTCGGTAGAGCTTTCCGAACAATACGGAATGTACCGGCAGTATTATTGCGGGTGCGTTTTTTCCAAGCGGGAGCGCGATGCCCAGATTGCTGCAAAAGCGGCGGCACAGGGAATTTGATGCGGTAAAGCATGAAAGGGCTTGCGGGAAGCGCGAACTTCATGTAGAATGATAGGAAATGTAGTGAAAGCGAGGTTTTTAAAATGGCTCAGTTATGGGGAGGACGTTTTACCAAACAGACCGACAAGCTGGTCTATAATTTTAATGCGTCTATTTCGTTTGACCAGAAATTCTATAAACAGGACATTGAGGGAAGTATTGCACATGTGCGGATGCTCGGGAAACAGGGAATCTTAACCGGGGAGGAGATGCAGGCGATCGTCGCATGCCTAAAGGAAATCCTTGCGGATGTGGAAGCCGGACGTCTTGTTATAACGGATGAATATGAGGATATTCACAGCTTTGTGGAGGCGAATCTGATCGACCGTCTGGGAGACACCGGAAAGAAGCTGCATACTGGGCGCAGCCGCAACGACCAGGTGGCGCTCGATATGCGTCTCTACACCAGAGAAGAGCTGCTCCATGTGGATGCGCTCTTAAAGGAACTGCTCGGCACGATATTACATATCATGGAGCAGAATACGGAGACGATTATGCCGGGTTTTACCCATCTGCAGAAGGCACAGCCGATCACGCTCGCGCATCACATGGGGGCTTATTTTGAGATGTTTAAGAGAGACCGCCTGCGCCTGCATGACATCTACGAGCGGATGAATTACTGTCCGCTTGGTTCCGGAGCGCTCGCAGGCACCACGTATCCGCTTGACCGTGCATACACGGCAGAGCTGCTCGGTTTTTACGGACCGACTTTAAACAGCATGGACGGCGTGTCTGACCGTGATTATCTGATCGAATTTTTGTCTGCCTGCGCTACGATCATGATGCATCTGTCGCGTTTCTCGGAGGAGGTCATTATCTGGAATTCCAACGAGTACCAGTTTGTGGAGATTGATGATGCTTACAGTACCGGAAGCAGCATCATGCCGCAGAAAAAGAACCCGGACATCGCAGAATTAGTCAGAGGAAAGACCGGACGCGTCTATGGTGCGCTGATGTCGCTTCTCACGACGATGAAGGGAATTCCGCTTGCGTACAATAAGGACATGCAGGAGGACAAGGAGCTTTCCTTTGACGCGATGGACACGGTCAAAGGCTGTATCGCGCTGTTTAACGGCATGCTAGCCACGATGAAGTTCAACGGGGAGCGCATGCGTGCTTCGGCGAACGGAGGCTTCACCAACGCGACGGATGCCGCCGACTATCTGGTGAACCACGGGGTGCCGTTCCGCGATGCACATGGAATTGTGGGACAGATCGTGCTTTACTGCATCGAAAAGGGAATTGCGATCGATGATATGAGCCTGGAGGAGTTAAAGGCAATCAGTCCGGTGTTTGAGGATGATGTCTATGAGGCGATCTCCATGGAAACCTGCGTGAACAAGCGTCTGACGGTGGGAGCACCGGGAAAAGAGGCGATGGAACAGGTGATCGCAGCGGAGAAGAAGTACCTGGAGGAAGAGTGGAAGCCGCTTGAAACTTCAATACAGTAACGTGACATTGTGAGAAATGTACAAGAACTGTCAAAAAAAGCCGGGAAGTTTTACGAAAAAAGCATTGCTTTTTGATGGGAAATGGCATAATATATTCACTATGACGACACTTGTTCGTCACTGACGGACACGAACAGTGCAAAAAGCAGGTACGTGTAATGATCCGGCAGAGGCAATGAGAGGCGGAGTCGTATGCCACAGCGGGTGTCATAAGAAAAAGATGAGGAGATTAGAAGAGTCATGAGTGAAAAGTTGAGAGTTGGTATTCTGGGTGGTACAGGTATGGTTGGTCAGAGATTTATTTCTCTGTTGGAGAATCATCCGTGGTTTGAAGTGACAACGATCGCAGCGAGCCCGAGAAGTGCCGGTAAGACGTATGAGGAGGCAGTCGGAGACCGCTGGAAGATGGACACACCGATGCCGGAAGCAGTGAAAAAGATTGTCGTTATGAATGTCAACGAAGTGGAGAAGGTTGCGGCAGAGGTCGATTTCGTATTTTCCGCAGTGGACATGACAAAGGAAGAGATTAAGAAGATCGAGGAGGAGTATGCGAAGACAGAAACTCCGGTCGTTTCCAATAACAGCGCGCACCGCTGGACACCGGATGTGCCGATGGTGGTTCCGGAGGTCAACCCGGAGCATATGGAGGTCATCAAATACCAGAAGGAGCGTCTTGGCACAAAGCGCGGTTTCGTGGCTGTAAAGCCGAACTGCTCCATTCAGTCTTACGCGCCGGTACTTACTGCGTGGAAGGAATTTGAGCCGTATGAGGTGGTGGCAACAACCTATCAGGCCATTTCCGGAGCCGGCAAGACCTTTAAGGACTGGCCGGAGATGGTTGGCAATATCATTCCGTATATCGGCGGTGAGGAGGAGAAATCCGAGAAGGAGCCGCTTCGTATCTGGGGACATGTGGATCCGGAGAAGAAGGCGATCGTTCCGGCCAAATCCCCGGTCATCACCTGCCAGTGCATCCGTGTGCCGGTGTTAAACGGTCACACTGCGGCGGTGTTCGTAAAGTTTAAGAAGAACCCGACAAAAGAGCAGCTGATCGAGGCACTTCGCAATTTCAGCGGTGTTCCGCAGGAGTTAAAGCTTCCGAGCGCACCGGAGCATTTTATCCAGTATCTCGAGGAGGATAACCGCCCGCAGATCGCTCTGGATGTCAACTATGAGAACGGTATGGGTATCTCGGTAGGACGTCTGAGAGAGGACACGGTCTATGACTGGAAGTTCGTGGGACTGTCCCACAATACCGTGCGCGGCGCCGCGGGCGGTGCAGTGCTCTGCGCAGAGCTTTTGAAAGCACAGGGATACATCACAGCGAAATAAAGAATAAAAAAGAATCCTGCTTGCAGGATTCTTTTTTATTTCATAGGAAATAGCGTGATACGTTAATGTGTGAAAGTAGAACTTCCCTATGAAAATAAAAAACGCTCCGCGAGGATGCGCAGCTCGCGGTAAGGAAAATATCGCTTTGCGAACCGCTTGCGCGCGGAGAATTTCGCAAGCGAGATTCTTTTTTATTGCCCGGAAAATTAAAAAATGATATAATTTCCGCAGAATATATGGACAGATAGAATGTGCCGGATATGGGATGCGGTGTGGCTTTTCGTGCCCGGCAGGAAAGTGCAGAGGAGAAGAGATGGTCGTAAAATCGTCGGTGTTAAAGGAACTGGAAGAGTGCTACCGGGAATCTGGCAATCAGCTGGTTGTGCTGTACGGGCGGACGGACTCGGAGAAAGAGCGGCTGCTCGGCGCATTTGTGCAGAACAAGAAGCATTTTTATTACCGCGCGAGACAGGTGGCGGAGCGAGAGCAGCGCGCGCAGATGGGGCGTGAACTGACGGCGCGGTTTGAGGTGATGCTGCAGAAGTATACCTATGAGGAATATTTTAACCGGGTAAAGAGCGGTGATCCCACGAAGCTGGTAGTCGTGATCGATGAATTTCAGTATATTGCCAAAAAGGATCCTACTTTTATGGAGGCGGTGCTGAAACTGAAAGCGCACAGGCTTTATCCGGGACCTGTGATGATTCTGCTCTGCAGCTCGGCGGTGTCATGGGCAGAGCGGGAACTGGCGGAGTGTATCGGTGAGGCGGCATGCCGCAAAATAGACCGGAAAATCAAATTTACGAATCTGAATTTTCTGGAAGTGGTGCGGGCGCTGCCCGAGTATCCGGTGGCGAAATGTATCAAGACTTACGGCATCATCGGTGGTGTGCCGGGATACATCAACCGCTGGAACGCAAAAGCGGATGTAAAGACCAATATCTGTAGACTGATTCTTTCGCCGGGCGGCTATCTGTACCATGCGGCGGAAGATCTGATCGGGGAGAGTCTGCGGGAACTGTCTGTCTATGAGACCATCCTGGCGCAGATCGCGGCCGGGCAGGACAAGCTGAATGATCTGTACCGGACGACCGGATTCTCACGCGCCAAGATCAGCGTCTATATGAAGAATCTGGCGGCATTTGATATCATCCAGAAGGTGGTATCGTTTGAGACGGGCGGCTGGGAGAACACGAAGAAAGGTGTGTACCGGATCCGCGACAATTATGTGAATTTCTGGTTTCACTTTATCTATCCGCATCTGTCGGATCTGTATATGACCCGCCCGGAAGAATTCTACGACAGATATATCGCGCCCGGACTGGATGCGTACCTCTCCCGGTATTTTGTGGAGGTATGCATGGAATATCTGGGACTTCTCGGTATGGTGGGAAAGCTTCCGCTTAAGATTGCACGCATGGGAACCTGGGTCGGCAAAGAGGGGAATATCGACATCATTGCGCAGAATGAGATTCGACAGAATATGGTCGGACTCTGCAACTGGCAGGAACCCGAGCTTACGATGGAAATGTGCGAGGCGCTGTTCCTTAACATGAAGCGGGCAAAAATCGGCGCGGAATATTATTTCCTCTTTTCCGCACAGGGATTTGCACCGGAGGTTACCGCCATGGCGGAGCGGGATAAGCGGTTCGTGCTCGTGGATATGAATGAACTGTAAGTTGCCCGATGCCTGGAAAAATGCTATAATTTGCTTCATGCGAAAGTAATTGGAGGAACAGATTGTGGCAAAATCTTTGATCATCACGGAGAAACCGAGTGTTGCGCAGGAGTTCGCGCGGATTCTCGGCGTATCCGGAAGAAATGACGGTTATATAGAGAACGACGGGTATGTCATCACCTGGTGCGTGGGGCATCTGGTGGAGATGGTGTACCCGGAGGAGTATGATGAGCGGTATAAAAAATGGCGGCTGGAAGATCTGCCGTTTCTGCCGCGGGATTACAAATATAATGTGATCCCATCTGTGAGCAGGCAGTATGATGTGGTACATAAAATGCTGCACCGCGAGGATATTGAGTAACTAAAAATAATTAAACATTATATATTTATATAATATATATAGTATATATAATGGGAAGAAGAATAAAGTTGATGCTACAATAAATAAACGGTATAATATGGATAAACGATAAATAAGGTTTATTTTTATGGAGATAGATACCTATGAATAGCATTATCCAGTTCCCTAATAGTGATGTAAAGGAATATAGGAAGAAGTGTTGTTTCATGAATAGAGCTGTACAAGTAGCAGGTGAAGATGGCGAACTTCACAAATATCCTTGTATCGTTCTGTATGAGGAAGAAACAGGTATCCCAATTTTTTATACAGGATTAGAGAGATATCTTTGTCAGCTGGTTAAAAGTGAGATTCTGAATGGAAAGACTTTAGCAGCTAAAGCATATGCCGTTTGTCATCTCTTGAATTATATACTTAAAGAGACAGATATCAATTCTGTGCATGAATGTACTCTTGAAACGGTAAGAAATTTTCTAAAGTTTAGAAAAACTCAAGACAATGGAACTGAGTATAACAAAGGTACATGGCTCCGTTACAGAGATTATGTTGTCGATTTCCTTTTAATGTATTATGACTACAATAGAGACAAGCTTCCATTCCAGTATATAGGCGAGGAATTAAAGTCGCTGACTATTGTAAAAGATGAAGGGAGTCATAAAAAAGCGACCATTGTTCATAATGTATCGCTTCATATCTCGGCTCCAAAGACCACACATAAAAAGAATCGTATTCTTGTAGACGGATATCTTGATTTACTACTTTATGAGGCAAAGAAATATGAACCGGATATTGCGATTGGAATCGCGCTTGGTGCTTATGCAGGACTTCGTGAAGGAGAAGTAGTAAACGTTACTTGTGGTGGTGTACAGACACTCAGAAAAACATTTGGAATGGTTTCAGGTATAGAAATAGACCTAACCGATAAAGCTCCATATTTTAAGAACTGGAGCAAGAAAACAGATCCCGGCACAATAAAGAAAAACCGCACTCAAAAGGTTTACAACGATTTCATAGTAGATATTAGTGAACTGTATGATTATCACATCGCTTTAATGGAATCGAAAGGTCTCGATACAAGAAAAAATGCACCGCTATTTGTAAATAAGCAAGGTAATCCAATGACGGTACAGACGTATTCGGACAGGGTGAAAAATCTGTTTTATGAAAGATTTCTTCCATCCTTAAAGAAAACATGTGAACTGCAAGGTACATATGCAGACAATGCAGCATTTATTGAAGCTTACGAGATCGAATATCCTGGTGCTCATATGTTTAGACATTGGTTCACGATGTATTTGCTTACCAAGGCGAAGCTTACAAGCGGAGAGATTATGAAATGGCGTGGTGATTCCAGTCAAGAGTCAATGAATGATTACATCCACGAGAATGCAGATTTAATAGAGATTTTTAGAGATAGTTCTTATACTTTTCAGTCACAGATTTTGGAGGATATATATTAGTGCCAGATACCGAAATGAAAAGAGACGATTTAATAACAATATATAAAGCTGCTCGGTCCCTTGGCATCAAAGTAGAGGTTATTTTGTACCAGATTGATACCGGAAATATTGAAGCATCAGATGGTATGATATATGAATCTATATGTAAAAAGATTTCACAACAACAAGCCACATATATAGGCGTAAAGACTTTTTTGAAAAAGCATGATAGTGATAAATTTGAGTCAAGGTATGTAAAAAATCGCAATAAATACATTGATTTTCTTGAAAACAATGCATATTTTGGCATTGAAATAGTAGAACCAGAAAATATATTGTTTGAAATTCCTGAAAGAGAGGATTTTTATATCACGAAAGAGGATGCACAATTCCTTGAATATAAAAGCGAGCAATTTTTTATGGAGTTTGGTCTTACTGAAGAAGAAAAGGTTAGACAGATAATTTGCCGTTCAAAAGGACATTCATTAAGTACAGAATATATTAGAAAATATCTTATCTATATAGAGGATGAAGAAAATATTTATACCCCATCACTTACAGCTTTTGTAAGAACTATATTTGACATGTCAGATATAAAACAACTTACCGATGAAGATATTATTTCTGCAATCGATGAAGCTAATACGGTCAGAACGAAGATACTATTAACAGATTTTTTTAAATATGTAGCCAAATATGAGTCAGTAAAATATCATAATATAGAACGAAAGAAAAAAGGAGGTGATTCAGAACCGGCGTATTCATATGAAGATTTTATCAGACTTGCAAAAATACTGTTTAATACAGATTATGATAAACAGCATAATCTTACGTTAAAGGCTCTTGAAAATAGCAAATATGCTGAGATGTGGTTGTTCCTTTCGTGTCACTATATATGCGGCTGGCGTTCTTCAGATATATGCAACAGATGGATTTATCCAGACTTTAAGAGTAATGATAATCCCTTTGGGATTATCATTGATACTCTGAAGGAAGATATTTTAAACGAAAACATTACCGATGAAACCTATGAAAAAGTTGCTCTTTATACTATCAGAAGAATTGAGATGGCAAATAATGTGCCTCAAAAAACTGGATTTGGAAAAATGAGATCTGAGATTGTTCCAGAACTCAGAGCATTTTTTGGAAAAATGATTTTAATTGCTGAATATCACCACATTACATCTGGCGAAGGTTATATGAATTCTCATAGAGCAGCGATGTATCGTAATTGGGTTATATGTAGAAATTTCTTTGGAGATGATATTTTTACTATTACAGGGAAACATTCGTTTTCATCAAGAAGACTGAATAAGTCTTATTTACAAGGGTTGGAACAAGCAGCAAAAGATAATGGCAATACAACTCTTGTGGCTCATGTGGTAGCGTCATTTGCTCGTAATCATTCCAATATTGATACTACTGCTATTTATCTAAAAGATCATGGGCTTACAGGTGAGAGTGCTGAAATAGTCCTGTATATGATGATGCAAAGAGGGGTATTTAGTGTTTCTTTGTATAATGTACTTATTACAGCATATCCGGGGGCTTTTGAAAGGTTATCCGCAAAGGAACAAACTGCGATCATGGAGAAAATACCATTGTCTGCCTATGAACTAGAAACGGTTGGAACATCACTTATTGCGTCTGAGAGAATGGCTGACATATTTATGGAAGGGAAAACAGAAGAACCAAAAGAGATACTCATGGCAATGTTTAATATTGCACAAGGTAAAGGAAGGGCAAAAGATGCTGGGATATATTGCAAAAAGAAAGCTTTGGGGTTCCAATGTGAAAATCCAACTTATGAATCGTGTGTTGCAAATCTTTGTCCTTATCACGTATTTACAAGTGATGGAGTCCCCACCCTTGTAAAAATAATAAAAAATTATCAAATAAAGGAGCTTTCGACCGTTAATAAAAAATATGGAATAGCACTTAAAACAAAAATTATTCCTGCATTTCAGGATATTATTAACGCAATCGTAAAAGAAATGTCTGAGGAAGATAAGGCAGGTATAAAGACACTAATAGAGGAGGTTCTGAATGGATAGTCTATTACGAAAAATTGAATCCAATGAAGTAGTTGTCTATACAGACCAAGTCTATAGTGCAGAAGTTTTGAATAAATGCCGGGAGATACATAAAAAGCTTGTAGTAGAAGGAAAGATGGAGAAAGAGTTCGCTTCTGATAAATGGATAGGATATTCTGGTGTTAAGAAGTTTGGTATTGATTTTTCGATAGATAGTATTCTTTATAACAAACATATAGGAAAAGAGTTTGGTATCACTGTTGAAACAATGAAAAACATGCTCAAATGTTATGCTATTTACTGTAATGGTGTGTATGTGTATCGGACAATTGCAAGGGAGAAGATAGGTGTTGTTAAGGAGTTTTTGCTGAAATATATGAATAAGGAATTCAAATTGACGACTACTGGGATTACTACTATTGAGGATTTCCTTGGATTTATTGGAACACCAGATAAACAGATTGAACAGATTGTTTCAAATATTAAACTTGTAAAATACGATGAAAAAGCACAAAGAAAATTGTCCCCGATTATCAATTATCTCGTAATTGAAAATGAGATAAATTATATTTATAGAGATGGTTGTGATGAAGAAACTTTCAAAAAATGGTTTCCGATTTATTTTTGGGTAAATATCACATTTATATTACCTCTTAGAGCGACAGAGATGCTTCTTACGCCTAAGAAGTGCATTTGCCGGGAAAATGAGAAAACGTTCCTTAAAATACGCCGTACAAGACTCAAGAAAGGTACACGAACTGTTTACTATGATGTGAATAGAGATTACAGGGAATTCACCTATGAAGTACCTGATACAGAAGTTATTCGCAATATTGAAAAATATATAGAAATGACTGATTCTCAGGATAGACGTTTCCTTTTTGAATATAATGAACTGATGATAAATGACATGCTTTCATTACAGTCATTTAATCATCTTGTAGCAGCATTTGTTGAAGAAAATATTATAGGCAACAGTAGATATGATTTTGCAAAATATGCCACTGGAATCAGTGAGTTTGAGCCTGTTACGGCAGGGGATAGCAGACCTATTGCTATGGCTAATCTTTATTTTCAGAAGTCAGGCGAAGATATATGTAGGCAGCTTGCAGATCATATAAAAATCAATACAAGTTCAGGCTATTATACAAATATATCTGAAACCATATGGGCTTCGTCAGTGGTACAACTTCAGAAGAAGCTTGATTATGAATGTAGACATTCCATGGAAGAATATGAACAAAATGGTTCTATGGTATTAGATACTGGAAAATCAGTCTGCACATCCCATAAGCGATTGTTAGATGAAGAAAATCTTGATGATTGTGTTGAACAAGGACATTTAGCTGACTGTATGGGTTGCAAATTCTACAGACCTACAAAAACAGAGGCGGAAACCTTTATGATTTTGCAACAGAAAAAAGCTGATGATAGCGCAAAAAGAGTTATTGAATTTATGAATAATACTATGAGCATAAAAAATAGAGATTTGACATTGGAAGAAATTTTCTTATCCGTACAGACAGATGCTACACGCTACCGCATGGGATGTGATATAAAGGCAGAGGAGAAATTAAAGGAATGGCAAAGACTCAAAAATACTCAGAAGATAAATTGCTAGAAGCGGTTGTTAAATTTTCTGAAATAGAAAAGAAAAAGATAAAGGCAACTGAACTTGCTAAATGGTGTAGGAATAATGTTGAAGGGCTTGAGGAGGTAAGGGATTATCATTTTACCCGCCCTATTAAATCAAAAGATGAGAAGTCAGGAAAGATAATTGAAAGACCAAAACTTTGTACATTAAAAATTGAAGAAATCAATAATTCACGAAGCTTGACTGCCAGTATCAATACAAACCTTCTCCTTCGTGCATCAAATATTGATACCTTTATAGAACAGCCAGATTTAGTCAAAAGAAAGATGATTGTCGAAACAAGAGAAACCGTAGATAAGTTACTTATTCGTAATGGAAACCTTACGAGAGAAAACGAAGCTTTAAAATCTGAAAATAAATCTATAAAATCCGAAATATTAAAAATGACGGACAAGGTAGCTGTTTTAAAAAAAACGCAGGACAAGCTCATAAAGCAAGTAACATATTTGATGAAAACTACGGACGAAGCAAAACGTAAAGAAATTTTATCACAGATGGGAATAGAAGATGGCTTCGTAGACCTAAATATATATTCAGAGAACTTGCAACAGGAATTATTAGAAGTAATGGATATCAATAAATCCTTACGAAAATATCTATCTGGGGGAGATGAGATACAAAGCATAGAAAAAAAGCAAATCAGTATAAAAGATGACATCATGTCTGGGTTGGATTTTTAGGGGTAATATATGGGAGCAAAAATCGAAATTGCAAAGGAAAACTGCATAGCGACAACGCATCCGCAGAT
>ENA-USUG01002173-USUG01002173.1-human-gut-metagenome-genome-assembly--contig:-NODE-2173-length-30303-cov-35.567227_pt1 | contig 30303 bp, 22 predicted proteins | sample MGYA00250059_ERZ773394 | MGnify/ENA primary metagenome ERZ773394 (study PRJEB29103, sample SAMN06111957) | human gut metagenome | biome: human gut; feature: ankylosing spondylitis patient; material... | reverse complement strand
GTTGTTCGGCATAGTCAAATTGGAAATGTGATTTCCATTTGTCTCTGCACTCACCTTTCGTTATCTTTGTAAATACGAAGATAGGATGCGGCTCGGCATAGTCAAAACGGAAATGTGATTTCCGTTTGTCTCTGCTCTCACCTTTCACTATCTTTGTCATCTGAAAAAGTAAGGTAATATTTATGAGACGTATAGTTTGTGTACTGTTTCTTGTCGGTGTGTTTTCGATAAATCCCGTATGCGGTGAGACTCTTTCGGAGTATCGGGAGAATTTGTATGATTTGTTCATTCAACAGAAAATACCCCAGTGGGGTGCTATCTTGTCAAAAATGAGTGCCGATAAGTCGTGCGGGACATTGGAGGGACGCCATGAAATTTTGTGCGGTTATTATGGCCTTGTAGGACATTTGGTCGATAAAAAGAGGAAAGACGAGGCGCAGGCTTATTTGAAAACCGCTTTGGCGCTTTCTGAGAATTATCGAAAAATGTATCCGAATGATGCTCGGTTTAAAGCGTTGCATGCCAATTTGATAGGTTTGAAAATAGCCCTTTCTCCCATGCGTGCGGCTACGTTGGCATCGGGTATGTTGTCATCGGCTAAGACTTCTTATAAACTCGCCCCCGGGGATAGTTGGGTTTCTATTCTGTACGGGAATATTTTGTTCTATATGCCGGGAATATTCGGCGGGGATAAAGAGGAAGGTTTGGAGTGCTATCAACGAGCTCGCCGAAGTATGGAAAAGGATATTTCGACCAACGGGCATCATTGGCTTTATGTACAATTGTTGGTGACCATCGGGGTGGTTTATGAGAAATCCGAACGTTATGAGCAGGCGTTAGCGATGTACAAGACGATTATGGAGAAATATCCTGAGTATGGATTTGTAAAAAATACGAGTTATCCTCGGGCTCTGAAAGCAATGCAACAAAAACAATAATTTGAAAAGAAGTGCAATTATGAACGATTATATGCAGGTACGGTTCGATGTAGAGCCGTGTAGCGAGATGGCGACAGATGTTTTGGCTGCGGTTTTGGCTGAAATCGGTTATGAAAGTTTTGTCCCCGACGAACGAGGGGTTACTGCTTTTGTCCCTCAGGGTAAGTATGACGAGACACGACTTAAAGAAGAGTTGTCGCAATATCCCATCGGAGGGGTATCTGTGACGTATGAAGCGACATTCGTTGCCGGGAGGGATTGGAACGAAGAATGGGAGAAAAATTATTTCAAGCCTATTGTCGTGGGGGACGAGTGCGTGATACATAGTACATTTCATACCGATATTCCGCAAGCTCGTTACGATGTGCTGATAGACCCTAAGATGGCTTTTGGGACGGGACATCACGAAACTACCACTCTCATGTTGCAGGCGATATTAGCATCGGATCTTACCGGTCGCTCGGTGCTCGATATGGGGTGTGGTACGGCTGTATTGGGTATTTTGGCTCGTATGAAGGGGGCGGCTTCCGTCGTCGCTGTCGACATTGATGAATTTGCCGTCGAGAATGCCATTGAAAATATCCGTTTGAATCATGTATCGGGAGTTGAAGTCCGTTTGGGAGGAATCGAAGCCTTGAAGCGGGAGTCGTTCGATTTTATTTTTGCCAATATCAATCGGAATATATTGCTGGCCGATATGCATGCTTATGTGGCCTGTATGAAACGTGGTTCACGTATTTTCATGAGTGGTTTTTACGTGGAAGATATTCCTTTTATTCGGGCGGAGGCTGAACACCTCGGATTGCGTTTCGTCGGTTACGCCGAGAAAAACAGATGGGTAGCGGTCGAATGTATGAGCGATTGAAATAGATAAGACAAGTTATTCGTGGGCTCAGGATCGTTAGTGGGGATTGTACTTTTGTACAATCTAACTCATCTCCTCAGAAACTACCGTTTCTTTGGTGTCTCCCCAATCTGCTCTGCTTATCGAAGATTCTTCAATTTTGTTTTAACCCCCTCGCCCTTTGGGCACTCCCCCCTATGCGACACAGGGGGAGAGGTTGAGTAGTATTTCTCTTTTTCCCTGTTTCGATTTTAAGTTGCGATACCCCGTAATGCTACGGGACATGGCAGGGGAGAGGTGTACAAAGCCATTCTTATTCTGAAACAAGAAATGCCGCTCTTCCTCCTCCACTGTGTTTTTGCAACGCAAAAATATAGGGGAGGTGTCACGTAGAGACGGAGGGGTTAACTCTTACAGCCAAAAAGTTTATGAAATCTTTTCAACCCCTCTCCTCAGAAACTACCGTTTCTTTGGTGTCTCCCCAATCTGCTCTGCTTATCGAAGATTCTTCAATTTTGTTTTAACCTCCTCGCCCTTTGGGCGCTCCCCCTATATCGCTATGCGACACCCCATAATGCTACGGGACACGGTAGGGAAGAAGGAGAAATTCAATCCATTTCATTCGCTAAAATTCATGTTTACCCCCACCGATTCAATATAGGAGGAGAGGTAGTAAAATAAAGTGAAGATATTTCAATTCTTCTACGCTTCGATATGTACAGAGATAGTTCCCCGCATTATTGTCGAGATGTAAATAATGACGGGGGAAAGAAATGATTATTCAGATTTGTATTGTCCCAACTCTTGCTGCAATAAATCGATTCTGTCTTGATAATTTCGAATCAGATTCTGTAATAAAGAAATTTCTTGTTGTTTGGATGCTTTTAAAGCCAGCTCTTCTGTTGATAAATTTTTAATATTTTTATAGATTTTAGAATCTTCGGAGACCAAAAGGTTATCATTTGCCGAATCGTTATTATATTTGTTCGGACTAATAAAATAGGTCTCTTCACATTCTTCTTGATTTACGAAAATGAAAAAGTCGGTAATGGGAAAATTCCAGTGATTGGCAATACTCAGTAAGACGTTTATATTCATATTTCCGCCTCTTACTGCCTTGCCTATGGTGTTTTTATCCAAGCCAAGCTCTTTGGCTGCATCTTTGTAGGTGAGACCTTTTCGATGCAAAAATCTTCGGAGCGAGTCTCCGGAATAAACGAGCTTTTTACCGTCTTTCATATGGAATAAGGTGTAAACGATTAAATTCTCTCTGAAACTATTATGATAGTTTGTTTATACCAATATACAAAAAAATCGGCAATTAGTTTGCTCGAAGGTTTCCTTTCGGGAGAGAAGAAGAGGAATGTTTTTACAACCGCATTTGGTTTGACTTAGTATTAAGTAGAGGTCGATGACGGTATTGAAAAAGATAGAGGAGGGTGTTTCTTTTAAAAAAGCATCGTCCTTGCCGATAAATCCGAACAAGGACGAAATTGCCAGTATTGTAATTGTTTGTCGTCAGGTATATCGAATCTTGTAAAATATTGCTAACTGGTTTTATGTTTTTTTGAGGGTCTATCGTCGTTATAATTCTATGCTGCCACTACCGCTTTCACCTTCTCCCCAGTCGATACTTCCCGGAATTTCTATGGTTACTTCTTTGCTATCGATGGTGATGTTATAAGTATGTACTTTACCTGCTTCGAGTTCGGCGGCTCCCTCTTTCGGGGTGTAATAATGTGTGCCGAGTTCGGTGTCGATAGCGATTAGTCGTTTACCGTCCATGTTTTGCGGAATGACAAGAGCCGTATAACTGACTATGTATTTCGAGGGGTCGGTAGGCTGTGACAATTTGAAAGGTGTAATTGTTTTGTCCATCGGTCCAGGAAGCCATGTCCCTGTTGTTACGCCTGTACCAGAGGGAGCCGTGTAAGTCCCCGACAAGGCGAGGTTGTTATCTCCGATTTTTACGGATTGAATCTGGTCGGCGGAATCGATTCCTTTCGTTTTTTTGATGTTAACGATGATTTTTGCCGTTTGATGGTAGAAAATCAGGTTAGCTGTGCTACCGAATTTTACTTCGACGGGGGCTGTAAATAGAAGATCGCTTGCTGCATATCCCTTTCCGGTTTCGTTTTGGTCGGCTGCTACGCTCCACGAGTCGGGCAACGTGTTTGAGGTCGAACCATCGGCACAATACCAAGCCCGCATGAGTTTTGTCTCATCGCTACGCTGCCAATAGTGGGTTTCTTCTTTTGTTAAGGCAACAGGTATATCGTTGTTTATTTCATAGGGGTAGGAGATCGCATCGTTCCAGTTGTACGCATCGCCTGTTTTGGTTATGGCCTGTACGGTCACTTTTTCACCGTTCGTCCATGTGCCGTCCACAGAGGAACGGGCGATGGGGCTTTCTACCGAAACGGTCATGGCAACCGGATATTTACCTTGCGGCAACGTTTTTTCGGTTATCATGTCTCCGTCCGAAGTGCATGATGCGAATATCACAGCCCATAATCCTATAAAAGTTGCTTTTCTGTATGTCATCTTCATATTGCGATATTTTTTATTTGTTTCGTGCTACCGCTCCCGGCGAAAAGAGCGGCTACACCTTTATGTGTAGCTCCGGGCGTTACGCTCGATGCCCGGGATAGCTGTATTTGACTTTACGAAATTGATCGAATGTAATTTCTATTGAAGTCAATCGTTTAGAACGCACAAATCGCACGGACATTGAATTTTTGGTTCTTGAAGAGGCCGTTCCCCGATATTGTTCCTGTCGAGAATGATATACAATAAGCTCTATTGGCACGGGCATAGCTGTTTCCTGTATGTCCTTCCTGTGATGTCCAATAATACATGTCGGCGAGGATTTCAGTATCGATACCGTTGTCGGACAGGGCATTCAAGATGTCGTTTATTTTTCCTTTGTTGCTCGTATCGGTTGTGCCGTAACCGGGTAACGGATATTTCCACGAATCCTCATCGCAGAGCAATGCCAGTTCTTTCAGAGAAGGGAAATACCAGCTGCTACAACCTTTGGGCGTGATGTTGTTGTCGGCAAAGGTTTTGATGGATTGAGCGGCTTGACATCTGTAAAGTATTTTCGCAGGGTCGCTGTTATAAGCCAATAATACCATAGTGTTGTTATATCCCAACAGTTTGTGAGCTTCGCTGTCGAGCGTTTCGTCTACCGGAGAGATAGGGGCGATTTGTGTGTATTTGCTGTCGAAAGTCGCTGTTTCTTGCCACGTTGTCACACTTTCGCGGAAAGTCGTGCTTGCAGATTGCCAGGGTTTTCCTGTGGCGGCATCTTTCAAAGCGACGATGAGACCGTGGGTACAATCGGGATAATTGGCCATCAATACCTTGTCGTTGGTCAGTGTGGATTTGGGATAGGTGTCTGAGTAGGTCCAGAAGACGATACCGACACACGCTTTTTTCTGTTCGTCGGTGAGGGTGGTATAATCGTCGGTTCTGACAAATGTTCCGTCTTTCATCGCCAAGTCGCCGACTTGTGCCTGAGTCCGGTCTGTGATATTTCCTATCGGTGGCGGTATTACAGCTATCCCGTCATCGTCTCCTGTGCCTTCGTCCCAGTCATGGATGCTCGAAGATACTTCTATGGCTGTTTGATTGGCTGTGATGGTGTATCGGTATTTTTTCCCGCTTTCGAATGTCGTCCCGCCGTCTTTCATTTTGTAAACGAATTCTCCGCCTGCTGCTAACGTTATTTTAATAAATGCCGTTCCTGCTTCGATCGTTTGCGGTACGATAATGGCTTCGTTCAGTATCGAAGTTGCGCCTTCGGCTGTTATGTCGGTATCGATGGTTATATTTTGAGCTGTTCCGTCTGCCGCGATTTCAATCCCGTCGGGGAGCTCGGTGTTTTTGCCATATGCAGGCTTTTCTTTATCGAGCGTAAATTGGGCTTGGGGCAGGGTATTCAGTATCTCTACTTTGGTTATACCGGCGAGAAAATCGTTTTCACCGACTCCCTTTTTGAGTATTACTTCGACTTTGGAAAGCAAATGCCTGAATTGTACGGCCACGGAGGTGGGGTTACCGCTTCGCGAGACTCTGGTAAGTTTGGCATAAGTCAAGTCGGAGGTAGCATAACCATCGGTCTCGCTGCGTTGGTCTGCGGCTACGGTATGGGTGAGCGACCTTGCCGGATAGGTATTGCCGAACCATGTGGCGTTGGTATGAAGGGCATAGATGTTTACGTTGTTGCCGGTTAACGGGAAGTACATGGGCGTGCTGCCGCTCAATGTCCCGGCTGCCCCTCCTTCTTTGGTCAAGAGTATATTTTCATAGAGATTTTCTTGGTCTATGGTTTGCTGTCGGCTTTTAGAATCGTCTATCCATAGATGTACCGTTTCTCCATCTTTGAGCTGTGTGTCCAGCCCGTGGGAGGATCGAGTCTGTACATCGATGCCGCTAGTGAATCTCAATTCGACTTGTCCGTCATAACCCGGCAGACTTTCTGTTTCGTTGCATGCCGCCAGTCCGAGCAGGGCGGTCGCTAAAAAGAGATATTGTTTCATATTATTTTAGGTTTGTTGAATTTTCAAATTTTATTCTGCTTCTCCGCTATCGCCTGCGCCGTTGCCCGATATCCAGTCTACAATTTCGGACGTTACGCCGATTTCTGTCTTGTTGAGCGTGACATTGAATTTATATTTTTTACCGGCTTCGAAACGGGTCGCGAAGGCGGATTGTACGGGCCATGTAAAATGTCCACCGTCTTTTAGTTTGAATTTCAGAGACATTTCATCGAAATTGTCACTCGGTAGAATGATGGCTTCTGCTTTCGTCCCTTCGTTTGTCACGAGTAAATCGACTGTTCGGGGCGTTTCTGTTACGATCGTTACCTCATTACCGTCTATGACGTCGTATGTCGCAGAGGTTTGTTGTCCGGTCAATTCTACGGTGAGACCTTCCAAAACCGAGGTGTCGTCGAATCCTGTTCCGCTGGTTATGTTCAGCTCTATTTTCGCCAGTTTGTGGTAGAACGTGAAACGCACGGACGGTGTATTTTTATCGGTCTCCGGGTTATCGCTTCCCAAAAGGTCGATTGCGCTTTGAGAGGATTGGTCGGTTATATCGATCGTATAAGTGCGACCGTTGTCACCAAGATTTTCCGTGTAGGGATAATAGGCGACAAAATTGCGTCTCGAACCGTCTGTCGGCAGGTAGATGGCCTCGGCTTCGGTGGCCGTGAATTTTCCGCTTCCATCGGTCGTGGTATAAAGTTTATTGTTTTGTTCCACTGTTTCTCCGGCGAGCATATATATTCCGATACGGTCGTTCGGTTCCCATCGGGTGTCGTTTGCACGCGATGTCACGCATATATTACCGTTCACATACAGGGCTGTCGGGCCGCTATTCCCTGTTGTATCGCCGAGAGGAGATTCATCGTTACCACAACCGGCCAAAGTGACGATGGAGAGTGCTAAAATCAAAATTTTTACTTTCATTTTTATAGTCGGTTTGTTTCGTTTGTCTTTTAATAAATTTCGATGTTTTCACCGTTTTCTTCGTTACCGTTTTCCCAGCCGACGATCGTTGCCGTCATATCGGCTTCGATCGGAGTCAGCAAGTCTCCGGTTATGTACATGGGAGTCGGCATATCGTCGTTGAAGTTTTTCAACAGATCGGTGAGATCGTTTTCGATGGTTTGCGAGCTTCCATCTGTGAAAGTCAGATCGATTCGTAAGGATTGTTTCAAACCGGTTGTACCCAACAGTCGGGTATGCGCTGTTATTTTATCGTTAGTTCGAGCAAAAGGAAAACTTGTGTTCATGGCTTCGCCGCAGATTCGTTGTGATGAAAGGTCGAACGAACCTGCTATTCCCGAAAGGGTTCCCGTGATGTTTGAGATGCGATCCGGGTCTCCTTCTTTAACGGTCAGTTCGAATAACAAATCGCGCGTTTTTTGTTTCATGTAGATTTCTACTTCGAGCGTATCGTCTTTTATCGCATTGATGTTTTGTGCTTCTGTCAGCAGATATCCCGGCAGTGACTCCAATAAACCTCTTTCTACCGTATTTATATGAGCCGTAGTATGGTCGATCGTTATTCCGTCGGCTTCGTTCCATGCGATGAGTGTATGGGAGTTGGGCTCAAACAGAGAAGGGTGGCAGAACTCGCGGTTCGCAGGTGCTTTGAGTGCCGTCCCTTCGCAGCAGGAGTGCAGTAATACATATTCTTCCGGTAAAGGGCAGTCTGTCGAACGATGAGACCAATCGGCCGTTATGGCTATCCTTCCTTTATCGGGGTGAGGTGTTTTGTAGAGTTCGTCTTTTACACAAGAGTTTAACAGTAGCAAACCTGCTGCTCCGCTCATTATATATCGTATCGTTTGCATATTACCTCCTTTCGATTAAAATACATTCCATACTAATGTCACTCCGGCAGATATGGGGCCCCACCAGTTTTTAGTCTCTTTTCCCTGACGTACCCGTATGCCGTCGATAACGATGTATTTGTCGTAATCGGCATGGAGGCAGCCGAGAGCGAGAGAGAAATCGAGGTTTAGCACCTTATTCAGTTTCAATTGGTATCCGCCCGTTAATCCGCCGCCCATTAAATTACCTTGTTTACCGATCTCGGATAGTTTGTAATTGAACGAGCCGGCTTTGTACATGGCTCCGATGTAGCCTCGTTTTTCTTTACCGATGTAGTAGCGCGCTTCGGGTGCGATTTCCCACAAGGCATAACGACGGTCGTTGCTGTTCCACGTCCAAGAAGTGTAGGAGCCGTTCACGAGTATGCCTACGTGATGGTTCAAGCGCCATTCCATTCCGAGGTCGGGGGTGAGAGTACCCCAACGGAGCAAGTTTGCCCGCAAGGAGAGCGAATGGGATTTCGCTTTTGCGGTGGCTTCGGCAGCGAGGCGCTCTGTTTCGGCACGTTTTTTTTCGTCTCTTTCAGCCGCAAGCCTTTCGGTTTCCGCTTGTTTGCGGGCCTTTTCTTGGGCGGCAAGGTGTTCTCTTTCGGCTTGTTCTTTCGCCAGTCGTTCTGCTTCGGCTTTTTCACGAGCAGCCTGCTCTATGGACAGACGTTCCCGTTCGGCTTTTCCCGATCTTTCTTTATTATAATTTTCGACCCGTCGAGCCGCTTCTATACCCGCAATTTCGGCTACTTTTTCTACGCTGGCCGGAAAGGTGACGACAACGACGTTGCGCAGTTTTTCTTTCCCATAAGAAGAGGGGATAGCCCGGTCGGTGACGAACATCTGTTCGGTCAATCCTCCCTGCGTGATGAGTTCCGATTTTATTCTGTTGTTACGAATGTATGCCATGCGTTCGGAAGTCAGTATGTCGTTCGCCGATGCGGCATAGCTCGAAACGCTGATATACATTTGCCCGGCTTGCAACTGCTTTTTGTTCTTTTCCAAAATATTTAGGAGCTGGTGCAGAGACCGGTCGTTTCCATTCCACGGTACATAGAACATGTCGTCGTTCGGAACGAAACGGAATATATAGGTTGTGTCTGTCGGTTGTTGTGCTATTACAGGTAATTCCCATATAAACAACAATGCTGTTATCAATAATAATTGTTTGCTTTTTTTCATATTGAGCAGTTTTGTTTTTCTATGGATATAAATATGTATCGACTATATAATACTATAAAGATTTTTGCAAATCTATTATTCTTTGTTTGAAAAAATGTTTTTTGATTTGTTAATTTAGTGTAATAAAAATGGTGACCTTGAATTTCTTAATATTTTACTATAAGAGAAGTATCTATACATAAAAATTACAGAAAAAATTCTTTATTTCAAACTATTTGTACTACTTTTGTTGTCAGATGTCGGGCATATAGATTTTATGCTCGGCTTGTTTTGCGGATAATAGTATATATTCTATATATTTATATAAATAGTTTGGCTTAAACAACTTAACTAATAACAACTATGGCAGAAAGTAAAGAAAAACTGTTTGACCAGTTCCCTCCGGTGTCCACACAGGAATGGAAAGAAAAGGTCGTGGCAGACCTTAAAGGAGCTGATTTTGACAAAAAGCTCGTATGGAGGACTAACGAAGGGTTTAATGTTAACCCCATGTACCGTGCCGAAGACATAGCGAATTTGAGTACGACCGATTCTCTTCCCGGTGAATATCCCTACGTGCGGGGAACTCGTGCCGACAACAATTGGCTGGTTCGTCAGGATATCAAGGTGACCGATGTGAAAGAAGCCAATGCAAAGGCTCTGGATATTTTGAAAAAGGGTGTGGAATCGTTGGGATTCGAGATTGCCAAAGATTTGATTTCGGTAGAAAACTTGAAAACTTTGCTGCATGGTATCGACGTGGAGAATGTGGAATTGAATTTCTCCACTTGCATGAAAAGCACAGTGAAACTTGCCGAAACAGTGGCCACTTATTTCAAAACGACTCCTGCCGATTTGCAAAAGGTATCGGGCTCGATTCGTTTCAATCCGTTTAAGCGAATGTTGACCAAAGGCCGTGATTTCGCCGATTATGCCGATCAGGCCGTCATGGTTATCGATGCGGTAAAAGAGTTGCCCGGATTCCGGGTATTGGCAGTCGATGCCGTGATGTTGAACAATGCCGGATCTTTTATTTCTCAGGAACTCGGTTTTGCTTTGGCTTGGGGTAATGAGTGGCTGGCCACCCTTACAGATAAAGGTCTGTCGGTCGACGAAGTCGCTAAACGAGTGAAATTTAATTTCGGCATATCGTCCAATTATTTTATGGAGCTTGCCAAATTCCGGGCTGCTCGTATGTTGTGGGCTCAAATTGTGAAACAATATAATCCGGCTTGCGATTGTGCTTGCAAAATGAAGGCTCATGCGCAGACTTCGGAGTTCAACCAGACTATATTCGACGCTCATGTGAATCTCCTTCGTTCGCAGACCGAGACGATGTCGGCTGCTTTGGCGGGTGTGGATTCCATTACGACGACTCCTTTCGACAAGGCTTACAAGGAACCGGACGATTTTTCGGAAAGAATCGCTCGTAACCAACAGTTATTGTTGAAAGAAGAGTCGCATTTGAATCGTATTACCGACCCGGCTGCCGGTTCTTATTATGTGGAGACTTTGACGGTTTCGATCGCCGAGCAGGCTTGGAAACTTTTCCTCGAAGTGGAAGAGAAGGGCGGCTTCTACAAAGCCGTGAAAGAGGGATTCGTACAAAATCAAGTGAACGCTTCGGCCGAGACTCGCCATATGAATGTGGCTCGTCGGAAAGAAATTCTATTGGGAACGAATCAATACCCCAATTTCAATGAAGTCGCCAGCGATAAAATCGTTAACGGCGAAGCGTGCGGTTGCGGATGCGGAAAGCACGAGGGAGGACATCATTGCGAACCCGAGTTCCCCGTGTTGAATACCAAACGGGCAGCCAGTGATTTCGAAACTTTGCGATTGGCAACAGAACGTTCGGGCAAACGTCCGACGGTATTCATGTTGACTATCGGGAATTTGGCCATGCGTTTAGCACGTTCTCAATTCTCGTCGAATTTCTTTGCTTGTGCCGGATACAAGATCGTCGACAACCTCGGTTTCGAGACCGTACAGGCCGGAATCGATGCCGCTTTGGATGCCAAAGCCGATATTGTGGTACTTTGTTCGAGCGATGACGAGTACGCTCAATATGCTCCGGAAGCATTCAAGATACTCGACGGTCGCGCTCTGTTCGTCGTAGCCGGAGCTCCGGCTTGTATGGACGAATTAAAGGCTCAGGGTATTACCGAGTTTATTCACGTTCGTTCGAATGTACTCGATACGTTGAAATCGTTTAATGAAAAACTTTCGATTTAAAGGCGGACAATTTGTATCACACAAGAAAAAACAAAAAGACAATGAGACCTAATTTTAAGAATATAGATATTACGAAGGATGCTTTCGCCCATTCGGCAGGGAAAGTAGCCCATGAGGGTGAAAACTGGATAACCCCGGAGTTGATACCCGTCAAACCTGTTTACACCAAAGAAGACCTCGAAGGTCTTGAACACTTGAATTATGTAGCCGGACTTCCTCCGTTTCTTCGTGGCCCGTACAGCGGTATGTATGCCATTCGTCCGTGGACAATCCGTCAGTATGCAGGTTTCTCGACCGCAGAGGAGTCCAATGCTTTCTATCGTAGAAACTTGGCTTCGGGACAGAAGGGATTGTCTGTGGCATTCGACCTCCCGACACACAGAGGATATGATGCCGATCACGAGCGTGTGGTAGGCGATGTAGGTAAGGCCGGTGTATCGATTTGTTCGCTCGAAGATATGAAGGTTTTGTTCGACGGTATCCCTTTGAACAAAATGTCTGTATCCATGACGATGAACGGAGCCGTGTTGCCTATCCTTGCTTTTTATATCAATGCCGGGTTGGAACAAGGCGCGAAACTCGAAGAGATGGCCGGAACGATTCAGAACGATATTTTGAAAGAATTTATGGTGCGTAATACCTATATTTATCCGCCTGAATTCTCGATGCGTATCATCGCCGATATTTTTGAGTTTACTTCGCAAAACATGCCGAAGTTCAACTCGATCTCCATTTCGGGATACCACATGCAGGAAGCCGGAGCGACAGCCGATATAGAGCTGGCTTATACGCTGGCCGACGGTCTTGAATATTTGCGTGCCGGAATCAACGCCGGTATGGATATCGACGCATTCGCTCCGCGGTTGTCTTTCTTCTGGGCTATCGGCATGAATTTCTTTATGGAGATCGCCAAGATGCGTGCCGCACGTATGTTGTGGGCTAAGATCGTAAAACAGTTCAACCCCAAGAATCCGAAATCTCTCGCTTTGCGTACTCACTCGCAAACATCGGGTTGGTCACTGACCGAACAAGATCCGTTCAATAATGTGGGTCGTACTTGTATCGAGGCTATGGGGGCTGCTTTGGGGCATACCCAATCGTTGCACACCAACGCTCTCGACGAGGCTATCGCCCTGCCAACCGATTTTTCGGCTCGTATCGCTCGTAATACTCAGATTTATATTCAAGAAGAGACCTATATTACAAAAGAAATCGACCCGTGGGCAGGTTCTTATTATGTAGAGGCTCTGACTAACGAGCTGGCTCATAAGGCATGGGAACATATTCAAGAGATCGAGAAGTTGGGCGGTATGGCTAAGGCCATCGAAACCGGACTCCCGAAACTTCGTATCGAAGAGGCTGCCGCCCGTACGCAGGCACGTATCGACTCGGGTAAACAGACGATCGTGGGTGTAAACAAATACCGTCTTGAAAAAGAGGCTCCCATCGATATTCTCGAAGTCGATAATACGGCTGTGCGTAAAGAGCAAATCGAGCGTCTGCAAGATTTGAAAGCTCATCGCGACGAAGCCGCGGTTAAGGCGGCTCTTGATGCGATTACCGAATGTGTGAAGACGAAGAAGGGTAATTTGCTCGATTTGGCTGTCAAAGCCGCTAAGGTTCGCGCTACGTTGGGAGAGATTTCCGATGCTTGCGAAGTTGTCGTAGGTCGTTATAAAGCAGTAATCAGAACTATATCAGGCGTGTATTCATCAGAGACTAAAAAGGATGCCGATTTCGTTCGGGCAACGGAATTGTGCGAAAAATTCGCTAAAAAGGAAGGTCGCCAACCTCGTATCATGATAGCGAAGATGGGACAAGACGGTCATGACCGTGGGGCCAAAGTGGTAGCTACCGGATATGCCGATTGTGGCTTTGACGTGGATATGGGACCTTTGTTCCAGACTCCGGCGGAAGCTGCGCGTCAGGCTGTCGAAAACGACGTACATGTGTTGGGCGTTTCTTCTTTGGCTGCCGGCCATAAGACTTTGGTTCCTCAGGTAATCGAAGAGTTGAAGAAATTGGGTCGCGAGGATATTGTGGTAATTGCCGGTGGAGTTATTCCCGCACAGGATTATGACTTCCTTTACAAAGCCGGTGTAGCTGCTATCTTTGGCCCGGGTACTTCGGTAGCCAAAGCTGCGTGCCAGATACTCGAAATTCTTCTCGACGAGTAATTTTGGAAAAGGATAATGTGTTGAAGCCCGGTGGTTTATTGCTGCCGGGCTTTTTTATTGAGTTGTTTCTTTTTAGATGAGTTTAGGTTTCTCTGAGAAATCCAAAACTTTTTTCATAAATTAAGAATACTGTATTTTTCCTTTGTTTTATTTTTATTAGTATCTTTATTCGCTTTTATAAACATGATTGTCTATGAATAAAATTTTTATCTCATTGTGTGCCGGTATTTTATTGGGTGTATCTCCGCTTTTTGCCGTACCGGCCAAGCCTGTCCTTGTTAGGGTCGCTCAACCGGACGGATCTGTTATAACGGTTAAAACCGTAGGTGATGAATTTTATCATTACAAGTCTACTTCCGATGGCATTCCGGTAGTACGTTGCGAAGATGGTTTCTATCGCTATGCCGAGTTGTCTGCGACAGGACTGGCTGTTGCCGGCAATGTGGTAGCCCGAGATTCGTCGATGAGGACTGTTTCGGATAAGGCGTATTTGACATCGCTGTCCGAGAAGAAGATTTCACAGAAACTTTTTAGTCGTCGTAATCTACGGAAGCAACAATTACAAAACAATATAACTCGTCGGGTTACGCAGGCGACCGCCGGTGACGATGTGCACGGTTTGGTCTTGTTGGTTCAGTTCAGCGATAAGAAATTCAGTTCGGTGGGGACACAGCAGGCTTTCGACGAGATGATGAATAAGGAAGGATATGATTATATGGGAGCCATCGGTAGCGCTCGGGATTATTTTATTTCTCAATCGGGAGGACTTTTTCAACCGACATTCGATGTAGTTGGACCTATCACTCTCGACAATACGATGGCTTATTATGGGGCTAATGATTATTCCGGGCAAGACGTACGTCCCGATGAGATGGTTATCGATGCTTGTAAGAAGGCCGAATCGAAGGTCGATTTCACGATATATGACAGAGACAATGATGGATTCGTCGATTTGGTGTATGTGATTTATGCCGGGTATGGAGAATCGTCGGATATAGACGGTTCTTTGGAAGATGCGATTTGGCCTCATGCTTGGTATATTTATCAAGGTGCGCAAAAGCGAGTATCGGTCGACGGTAAATATCTCGATGCTTATGCTTGTTCGGCCGAGCTGTTGGGAAACAGTGGTACTACTCGGGACGGAATCGGTACATTTTGCCATGAATATAGCCATACGTTGGGACTCCCCGATTTTTACGATACGAGCGGTGTGACTTCGAATTATGGAATGGGCACGTGGAGTTTGATGGATTATGGCTGTTATAATGGCCCTGATTCCGATGGCGACGGTTATTCCGATGGTTCTGTTCCGGTCGGGTACACAGCATACGAACGGGAGTTTTGCGGTTGGATAACTATCGAAGAGCTGACGGCTCCTTCTTCGGTTACACTGGAAAATCTGGCCGATAGCAAGAAGGCCTATAAGATAGTATCGAGCGATAAAGATCAATATTTTACATTGGAAAATAGGCAACAAACCGGTTGGGATCGATATATGGCATCAGCCGGGCTGATGATCGTGAAAGTCGATTACGATCAGTCCGTTTGGGATTATAATACGGTTAACAACGAATCGAGCCGCCAGCGCATGACCATTATGCCGGCCGACAATAAATATAGCGAGTATAATGAAGATGGTGACTTATATCCCTATAATGGTAATACCTCTTTTACCGATGACAGTCGCCCGGCTGCAAAGACAAATACCGGATTGAAGTTGGGAAAACCTGTAACCAACATCGCACAAGATAATGGTGTGATTACGTTCGACTTTATGGGAGGAACCCCGGCAGTGCTTGCTCCCGTGGCTGATGTCGCTACTCATGTGACAGCAACCGGATTTACCGCTAGCTGGTCGTCGGTAGAGAATGCTGTCAGCTATACGTTGCAGGTCGATAGAAAACAACCGTCGGCCGGTGGCGAAATTCTGTTGGAGGAAGATTTTGGCAATTGTTCTATTGCGGGTACGACTAATTTGGGGGGAACCGGTTCGTTTCAAGATATAGATGATAAATATTTCCAAACCCCCGGTTGGAGTGGTAAATATGTGTATACCGAAGCCGGAAGAGTAAAACTGGGCAATTCGTCCAATGGTGGAGCCTTGTGTACCCCTGCGCTTGATTTGTCTTCTTGCGACGGAGTGTTTACCGTCCGATTCGATGCCTCTATGTACAATGGAAGCAAAGAGACAAATGTAGTGATAAAGGCATATCTAGAAGGAGATGAGTCGAATGCTCAATCGACAGAAATTCTTTCGACCAGTAAGATGAATACTTACACGATGACTTTTACAGGTGGTACAGCCGATAGTAAAATCGTGCTGATGTCGACAGCGAGCAGTGGAAAAAAGAGGGCTTATCTCGATAATATCGTTGTATATAGCGGTGAAGTTTTACCTGAGAGAGCTTATAAACAAGTTGTTAGCGATGTTTGGCCTCTGATTGTGACGGGAATTACGGATACATCGTATCAGCTCGTTGACTTGGATCCGGGGTATGTGTATTCTTATAAAGTAAAAGCTGTGACCGCAGAGGGGGAAGAGAGTGACTATTCCAATGTGGTGAAGGTGGACTTATCTACCGGTATTTGTGATTTGCCGGAGTCGCACAATCGAGTGTATACCGATAACGGTTATATTGTGGTCGAGTGTGAAACGTTACAGCCGGTCGAGGTCGTTAATTTGACAGGACAGATTGTCGTATCGGCATCCGTGAATGGGCGTTCTTTGTTATCGGTTCCGGTTAAGGGTGTATATGTCGTGCGCTGTGGCACATCGGTAACTCGTGTGGTTGTGAAATGATGATATTTATATAATAAAGAAAAGACCGAAGCGAATGTAAATGGGCTTCGGTCTTTTTTTATAGTCTATGTGTAGAAGTTTTTGAGAACTCAAATTTTTACTTTTCGATCGTTCAGCCGACTTTCTTCGGCTTTGAATCCCATGATGTGGCTTTCGACTGAAACACTTATGGGGCTGGACAGATAGTCGCGGTTATCGTTCCCGACAGCGTTTATAAAATCGCGAACCAAACACAGGTCTCCGCCTCCGTGCCCGTGTCCGACGTAACTTTTCACTTCTTCTACTTTGGCATCCCATATGCGCTGTTTCCCACTGCGGAAATCGGTTACGGTAAATGTTGTCATATCACCTACAATTTCTCCTTTCGTACCCATTATTTGAGTCCTTCTTCCTCCTTTGGCCATGAATGCCTCCATAGAGAAATTGGCTGTAACACCATTTTCAAATTCCATGCTGGTCACGTAGTGGTCGCATTGGTCATTGTCCATTTGGAACACGCAGCGTCCGTAGTCGGTAGTCCGTATCACTTTACGTATTGCCTCGTTTTGAAGGCTGCGTTCTTTGGGCAGGTCGAATGCATATATATGTTTTCGTTTTTTCAAATAAATGTCTAATGCGGAATAGGGGCATTCATTTTCATGCGGACAATCTAAACAACGTTCGGTAGCACCTTGCGGCATATTTTTCCGCTTGAAATAGGTTAAAGAGCCGTAGGCCGAAATGGACTTGCATGGAGAGCCGACCAGCCATCTGATAATGTCGAGGTCGTGGCAGGATTTTGCCAAAATAATGGGGGTGGTTTCCTTTGAATTATGCCAGTTACCTCTTACATAAGAATGCGCCATGTGTGCGTATTGTATGGGTTCGAGATGTTGTATACTAATCAGTTGCCCTATGTCACCCGAATCGATGATTTGTTTGAGAGCGATGAAATAGGGTGCGTATCGTAATACATGGCAGACTCCTACAATGGCATTTTTTTTGATTGCTAAATCTCGAATGTCCGTACATTCTTTTTCAGTAGGTGCTATGGGTTTTTCGAGTAAGATGTGATATCCCATCGAAAGCGCTTTCATACAAGGATCATAATGTAGATTGTCGGGTAGACTAATGATAACGGCATCTGCGAATTTTGTTTTATTCAAGGCTTCTTTCCAATCGGTAAATCTGTTTTCTTGCGGGACATCGTGGTCTTCGGCCATAGATTTTAGCCGCAATTGGTTTTTATCGGCAATTCCTACTATTTTCATGCAATCGGGGTACTTTTTCGCATATCCGGCGTAAACGCTTCCTCTGTTACCTGCACCGAGGACAAGAAATGTTATCGGTCGATTTACATTGGCTTTCAGGTCTTTTATGTCGGTGGCGATTCGAGATACATTGTTTGTCTGTTTTCCGTTGGCTAAAATAGAAGGCGCAAAAGCTGCACCGACAGCGGTAAGGCCCATTACTTTTAAAAATTCCGAGCGTTTCATGATTTAGATTTGATTTTCAAAATTTCTACAAATATATAAAAGAGAAAAATACGAAACAATTTATATGTTTAATATTTTCGATTTATATATATATTGCTTCGATTTGTTTCTTATGAGATTGTAATGGTGTTTTTCTTGATCTTGTTTGTGTGAGAGAAGTTGAATGATTACATTTGTTTGTTCAATATCGGCATGTATGGGGAGCGATGAGTTGAAGGCATTTTTGACGGCTCTGTCGGGTAGGGATATGAAAATTCGGATTGCAGAATTTTTACAGCAGAAGGATTGTATCGCCGAAGCAATGGATATAGCTGTGGGGGAATCTGGTTCAGAGGCATTTCGTGCAGCATGGGGTATCTCTGCAATATACGAAACGAACCGCCTTTGTTTTTTACGATATAAAGATAAGTTCGTTTCGGATTTTTGTCGTGTCAACCACCACGGGGTAAGAAGAGAATATGGCCGTATAATGTTGAGTATGTTGAAACATAAGGAGTATATTCCAGATAGGCATTCTGCTGAAAATTTGGCCGAAATAGTCTGTTCGTGGAGTATTGACCCGAAGATAACGATATCGGAAAAAGTGTGGACTTTTTCGATATTGAAATTTTTATCCCGGTGGATAGAATGGGGTGAAGATATGTTACAACAATTGGAGGCTCTATGTGAAACTGATATGTCGCCGGGAATGAGGGCCTTAATGCGTCGATTGCGCAAATAGTTTAAAATAGCTTAAATGTTTTTTATTCATCTCGTGAACACTTTGCCTAGTATTACATTTGTATAATAGAACCTAAGGCATAAAGGAGATTTATATGAAGAAGTTATGGGGTTGTATATTGGTATTTGCTGTGTTGCTGACGGGATGCCGATCGGCTTCGGTGCTCTCGTTCGATGTGTGGCGACCGGCAAAAGTCACTTTTCCGGCGGATATCGTGCGGGTAACTGTCGTTAATAATTCGGCAGAGCCTAACGAAAAAGAGGGGAATAAATATAAGGATATTTCGGGTAGGGAATATACGTTGGTCGTACCGCATGACAGCACGACTTATCGTTTGGCGGAATATATAGCATTAGAGCTTTCTGATGCACATTATTTCCCTGAGATTACAATTTTTTATGACGACTCTATAACCTTGCCTAAAAGTTTGTATCCTCTTTTGTCGGAAAATCAACTTTCGATTGTAAGGGGAGGGGCCGATAATACAGCGGTCGTGTCTCTCGATAAAACCGATATGGTAGTAAATATGGAGGATCACACTTTGTTAGGTTCTTCCGGAGAGACTGTCTTTGTTACAGACTTATCGGTAGCCACGACTTTGAATTTACGTGTATATTGGCCGAATAAGATAGAACCTTCTTCCGAAATGGTTACGGATACGTTATATTGGCAATCTTTCGGGTATACGCCAGATGATGCTCATAGTTCATTGCCTCTGACCGCTGAGTTTATTCAAGAGGCGATGAGGCAAATTTCTGCACGGGTAAGAGAATTGTTTATTCCTCATGTAGACAATGTCAATCGTTATATTTATACATCTACCAATCCGGCGATGGATGATGCTTATGATTTTTGGCAGCAGAAAAAATACAAAGAGGCTTCTTATTTGTGGGAATATGTTTATGAAGAACAGAAAAATGAAACTACCCGAGCTATGGCAGCAGCCAATTTGGCTGTGTATAATGAGCTGTTCGATAATTATAAAGTCGCTATTGAATGGGTAGATAAATCACTTTCCTTATTTGAAAAGAGGGTGGATAGTAACGCTTCTGATATAACTGCTTTACGGGATTATCGTCGACAACTGATGGAACGGAAGTCTGATAATTCTTTGTTGCAGAAACAGATGTAGAGACAAAGATTGGAAAGCCCTCTATTTTCTTGCATCTTCATCACCAAATAAAGGCGATGTATTTGGGAGTGAAGTTTTTGTTTGTATTAACCCCCTCGCCCTGCGGGCACTCCCCCTATATTTTGCTGCGCAAAACACAGGGGGAGAGGGTGAGATGTATATCCCTTTTGCCTCTGCTTCGATGTTATTCAAAACGTCCCGTCATGCTGTGGAGTACGGCAGGGGGAGAGGGTGAGATGTATATCCCTTTTGCCTCTGCTTCGATGTTATTCAAAACGTCCCGTCATGCTGTGGAGTACGGCAGGGGGTGAGGTGTATATCTCCCTTTCGCCTCTGCTCCGATGTTATTCAAAACGTCCCGTCATGCTGCGGAGTGCGGCAGGGGGGGAGGGTTAAAAAGCACTTTTAATATTTTAAACTCCTCCATTGCTGTGCCCCGTAGCATTACGGGGTGTGGTGTTAGCAATAGGGGAAGTGTCACGAAGTGACGGAGGGGTTGAAAATGCCATCGTATCAGTCTGTTTATACTGGATATATCCCTTTCTTCCCTGACATGTCCCATAGCATTACGGAGAACTGTGTTAGCCATATAGGGAAGAGAATATATACGAACAATCTCCGTTAATTATCGACTGAGCTCCCAATAGGTCCATGCTAACTTGTAATAAAAAAAACGTCCAAATAAAATTTGGACGTTTTTTATAAATATTTATGGGTATGTTAGCCTTGTATAGCAGCTATACCCGGTAAAGTTTTGCCTTCGATAGCTTCGAGTAGAGCTCCACCTCCGGTCGATACATATGAAACTTTATCGGCCAGTCCGAATTTATTTACGCAAGCCACAGAGTCGCCCCCGCCTACGAGAGAGAATGCTCCGTTTTTAGTTGCTTCTACAATGGCCTCTGCAACAGCACGGGAACCTGATGTAAAGTTATCGAATTCGAATACTCCTGTCGGACCGTTCCACAGAATAGTTTTCGATTTCTTGATTACGTCGGCGAACAGAGCTTCGGATTTAGGACCGATGTCCATACCTTCCCAACCATCGGGTATTTTATCGACATCACAGAAGTCGGTATTGGCATCGTTCGAGAAATCGTCGGCGATCTTGGCATCGACTGCTAAAACCAAATTTACATGGTTGGCTTTGGCCTTGTTGATGAGTTCGAGAGCTAAATCGAGTTTGTCGTCTTCACAGATGGAGTTACCGATTTTACCGCCCAATGCTTTGGTAAAAGTATAGGTCATACCACCGGCGATAATCAAGTTATCTACTTTGGTCAATAGATTTTCAATAATATCGATTTTCGAAGAAACTTTCGAACCACCCATAATGGCCGTGAAAGGACGAACCATCTCTTTCATTACTTTATCGACGGCGGCAACTTCTTTACCCATGAGGTATCCGAACATTTTGTTTTCGGGAGAGAAGTATTCTGCCATCAAGGCCGTAGAGGCATGAGCACGATGTGCTGTACCGAAGGCATCGTTTACATAAACATCTGCCAAGTCGGCGAGTTCTTTCGTAAATTCTTTTTGGCTGGCTTTGATCGCTTTTTTAGCAGCAGCTTTTTCTTCGTCGCTGGCATCTTCGGCCAATCCTCTGGGCTTTCCTTCCTCTTCGGCATGGAAACGCAAGTTTTCGAGAAGAAGAACTTCTCCGGGTTTTAATGCGGCTACGGCTGCTTTTACTTTATCGCCAACACATTCATCTACGAATTTTACTTCGGTTCCGAGCAATTCGCTCAAATGTGCAACGATATGACGCAAAGAGAATTTGTCTTCTGGACCTTTTTTGGGGCGTCCCAAGTGAGAACCGATGATGAGGCTACCGCCATCGGCCAATATTTTTTTCAGTGTAGGTAATGCTTTTACCATACGGGTGTCGTCGGTGATATTAAAGTTCTCGTCAAGAGGAACGTTAAAATCTACGCGGACAAATGCTTTCTTACCAGCAAAATTGTAATTGTCAAGTGTTTGCATATCGTTTAATATTTAGTATGTAACTCTTTTACTCTTTGGCAAATTTAGATAAAAATCGATTATCTTTTTACTATTAAATGCTATTTTCTCTAAAAATCAAAGTAGTCCCTTTGCGTGCAATAGATGTTCCATTTCATATTGTACTTTTAGAGCTTCTTCCCGGGCAGCTTCTGCGAATTTCTCGTCCGTGGCAGCATAGATGATCTTTCGGGAAGAGTTGACGAGTAGACCGCATTCGCGGTTCATGCCGTATCGAGCCACTTCTTCGAGGCTTCCACCCTGCGCTCCTACACCCGGAACTAAAAGGAAATTATGCGGAGCTATACGGCGTACGTCCTCGAATAGTTTTCCTTGTGTCGCTCCGACGACAAACATCAACTGTTCGTCTGAGGCCCAATTTTGAGCCGTGCGTATTACTTTTTCAAATAGCCGTTCGCCGTAAGAGTCTGCTGTCAATTGGAAGTCATAAGATCCTTTATTCGAAGTAAGTCCGAGCAGAATGACCCACTTGTCGGGATAGCCGAGAAAGGGTTTCACGCTGTCTTCTCCCATGTAGGGGGCTACGGTCACGGCATCTAAATCGAGGTGGCAGAAGAAGCTACGAGCATATAGCTCCGATGTGTTTCCTATGTCGCCACGTTTGGCATCGGCGATGATGAATTGGTCGGGGTAATTTTCCCGAATATAATTTACAGTCTTTTCAAAGGCGGCCCATCCTTGCATTCCTAAGCTCTCGTAAAAAGCCAGATTGGGCTTATAGGCCACACAGAGATCGGCCGTAGCATCGATAATAGCTTTGTTAAAAGCGAAAATGGGGTCTTCTTTTTGTTTCAAGTGAGACGGTATCTTTTCCATATCGGTATCCATACCAATGCAAAGGAAAGATTTTTTCCGTTTGATATTTTCAAATAATTGTTTCTTGTTCATGATATATGTGGATTATAGTTCGCTCTCTTTTAATCGTTCTGCATTCTCTGCCACGATTAAATGGTCTATACAATCTTGTATGTCTCCATTCATGAAGGCAGGTAAATTATAGATCGTATAATTGATACGATGGTCGGTGATACGTCCCTGAGGATAATTGTAGGTGCGGATTTTGGCCGACCGGTCTCCGGTAGATACCATTGTTTTACGCCTGCTGGCGATGTCGTCTATGTATTTCTGGTGTTCTTTGTCGTAGATGAACGAGCGTAGACGAGAGAGTGCCCGTTCTTTGTTTTTAGGTTGGTCGCGGGTTTCGGTGCATTCGATAAGAATTTCTTCGGAGACACCGGTGTTGGGATTCTTCCAAATATATCTTAACCGTACACCCGATTCTACTTTATTGACGTTTTGGCCTCCGGCTCCGCTCGACCGGAAAGTATCCCATTTTATTTCTCCTTCGTTTATCTCGACATCGAATTCTTCGGCTTCGGGCAATACGGCCACTGTTGCCGCAGAGGTGTGCACGCGGCCTTGTGTCTCGGTGGCAGGGACTCTTTGTACTCGGTGTACTCCCGATTCATATTTGAGTGTGCCGTATACATTATCGCCCGATACTGTGAAAATGATTTCTTTGTATCCGCCGGACGCTCCCTCGCTGTAACTGCTGACTTCGGCTTTCCAACCTTTGGTTTCGCAATATTTGGCATACATGCGGAATAAGTCTCCCGCGAAAATGGCTGCTTCGTCTCCACCTGTTCCTCCCCGTATTTCTACGATGGCATTTTTGCTATCTTCGGGGTCGGCAGGAACCAACAGTAATTTTATTTCTTCTTCGAGTTGCGGCAATTGTGACGTGCAAGAATCGAGTTCCTCCTTTGCCATATCCCTCATTTCGGGATCGTTTTCGGTTTCGAGTAATCGGCGAGATTCTTCTATTCCGTTAAGTATTTGTTTGTATCGTTTGGCTGCCTCCGATATTTTTTCGAGGTCGCGATATTCTTTGGTGAGTTTTACAAACCTTTTCATATCGCCGATAACGGCAGGGTCGGTAATCAAAGTTCCTATTTCTTCGAATCGGATAAGTAGTCCTTCCAACTTTTCCAATAGTGTAGTCTGTTCGCTCATTCGGCCTATTTTTGCTTTTGGGCAAAGATAAGAAATTTCGCCCGATTTATTTTAACAGAAGGATTGAAAAAGATGGCTCGGCATAGAACGATAGTTTTGAAACCAAGTCTGTGCCGAGCCACCCCACATACAGAGTAGTAGTTTAGGTATTAAACATACTTATCTATATAATGTTTGATGTTTATCCTTGCTTAACGTGGTTTAACTATAAAAATAGCCGAGTATCTTTCTCGGCTATTTTTATAGACTAAAACCAACGGACGTAGGCCAAATCTTGACGATGTGGCAGGTCTGGATTTTTGGGATACATTCGGAATGAATAGCGGAAGACCCCTGAATCGTTAAGTTGGTATTGTATTTTATAAGTTACTTTCGTTCCATCGGTTTGAACCGGTTCCATTTCGAGTGTCTTGTATGGCTCGGTGTTACCTTCTTCTACATTGGCTATGACTAGTTCTACACCCAAACAGTTGCCCAGTCCTTTATTATCCAAAACGACAGACATTTCGTATTCTTCACCTACGTGCGGATTATAAAGCAATCCGTCGGGTATGGATACGGAACAGATCTCGATATCGTTCCATTTGGATACAAATTCTTCTTTCCAAGCTGCGATTTCTTTGGCTTTGGCGAATTGGTCGGCTTTTAGTAATCGGGTACGTTTGCCTTCTTTCAGATAGAACCGGTCGATATAATCGTGCAGCATGCGTTCCATCGTGAACTCCGGTGCAATCTTCGCAATGGAATTCTTGATGTATTGTATCCATTCCGGGGAATATCCTTTGCTGTTTTTTGCGAAATAGAGGGGTACTATTTGATTTTCGAGCATGGAATAGATTGTCGCCGCATCGAGTTGATCTTGTTGGTTTTGGTCTTGGAAAGTTCTTTTATCGGTAAGTGCCCAGCCGGCTCCTTCTTTGTATCCTTCGTACCACCAGCCGTCTAATACGGAGAAGTTGAGTACTCCGTTCATTTCGGCTTTCTCGCCCGATGTACCGGAGGCTTCCAATGGACGGGTAGGGGTATTTAACCAAATATCGACACCGGAGATAAGTCGTTTGGCGACTTTCATGTCGTAATTTTCGAGGAAAATAATTTTACCGAGGAATTCGGGCATACGGGAAATTTCCACAATTCTTTTTATCAAACCCTGTCCGGCTCCGTCGGCGGGGTGAGCTTTCCCCGAGAAGATAAATTGTACCGGATAATTGGGGTTGTTGACTATTTTTGAGAGTCGTTCAAGGTCTGTGAATAACAGGTGTGCTCTTTTATAAGTGGCGAAACGACGGGCAAAACCGATCAGTAAAGCATTCGGATTGATTTTTTCGAGAACCGAAACAATACGGGAAGGGTCTCCTTGATTCTTCAACCAAGTTTCACGAAAATCGTCTTTGACGAATTTAACGAATTTATTTTTTAAAGTTTGTCTGATGTTCCAGATGATTTCGTCGTCCACTTCGTAAATCTTTTCCCACATTTTGGGATCGGATTGATGGGACATGAATTCGGGACCGAAAGTCTTAACATAGAATTCTTTCCATTCCGAAGCAGCCCACGTGGGCATGTGTACACCGTTGGTGACATATCCGACATGTAATTCGTCGGGGCTATATCCTTTCCAAATGGGCTGGAACATTTTCTGTGAAACTTTACCGTGCAACCAGCTTACCCCGTTTACTTCTTGACAAGAATTGCAAGCGAATACACTCATTGAGAATTTTTCGTTTGTATCGGGATTTTCTCGTCCCATATTCATCAGGTCTTTCCACTCTATCCCTAATTTGGCCGGAAATTCTCCCATGTATTTCCCGAAAAGAGATTCATCGAAATAGTCATGACCTGCGGGAACAGGGGTGTGTACGGTATAAAGAGAAGACGACCGTACTACTTCGAGTGCTTCGTTGAATTTTAAGTGGTCGTTTTGTACGTAGTCTACCAATCTCTGTACATTCAGTAATGCCGCATGGCCCTCGTTACAATGGTATAGGTCGGTTTTGATTCCCAATTTATTCAACATTAAGATACCGCCGATTCCTAACAAATATTCTTGTTTCATGCGGTTTTCCCAATCGCCGCCGTAGAGCTGGTAAGTAATAGGACGATCCCATTCGCTATTCGTATCGAGGTCGGTGTCGAGCAGGTATAATTTGATTCGACCGACATTTACTCTCCAAATGTGGGCATAGACGATTCGTCCCGGGTAAGGAACTTCGAGAACCATCGGTTTGCCGTCTTGTTCGGTTAATTGCTCGATGGGTAGTTGATTGAAATTCTGGGCTTCATAGTTGGCGATTTGCTGCCCGTCCATTGACAGAGTTTGAGTGAAATATCCGTATCGGTATAGGAATCCTACGGCTGTCATATCGATATTACTGTCACTTGCTTCTTTTAAGTAGTCTCCTGCTAAGATACCTAACCCTCCCGAATAGATTTTCAAAACATGGCTCAATCCATACTCCATACTGAAATAAGAAATGGAAGGAACGTCTTTGCGTTTTTCTACTTGTAGATATTTCTCGAACTTGTCATACACATCTTGAATGTTGCGCATGATTTGTTTGTCTTTGGTTATTTCTTCGAGCTTTTCGTAGCCAATGCGTTGTAGGAATAAAACGGGGTTTTCATGAACCGATTTCCATAAATCTTTATCGATCGATTTGAAAAGGTTTATGGCTTCATTATTCCATGACCACCATAGGTTTTTAGCTAATATTTCTAAGCATTTCAAATCTGTCGGGACTTGTGATTTAACAGTTATATCCCGCCAATTAGGAGTGTTTGTATTGCTTACTTGTACTTTCATAATTGAAATATATTATAAGTTTATTATTTTCGTAATGCTGCTTTTTTCAGAGCCAAGTGGAATGCTTGTGCATAATATTCTATAAAATGTTTCCATTCGGCTTCGAGTGAAACGTTCGTGGCCGCTTGTCCTATTTTTGCTCGTTGAGCTTTCCCGCAGTGGCTGAGGGCGAGGATAGAGTCGGCTAAATCTTCCGATACTTCTACAAAATTCAAATCTTCCCGATGCAAAACTTTTACACCCGATTTCTCTAAACCCTGTTCCTTTCGGCTGTTTATCCATTGCCCAAACCCCGATAAATCGGTAGTGATCGTGGGTATTCCGAACGCAATGCTTTCCAAAGGTGTATATCCCCACGGTTCGTAATATGATGGAAAAGCCGTAGCATCCAATCCTATTAACAAATCGTAGTACGAAAGGTTGGCAATTCCGTCTTTTCCGGTGAGGTAGGAAGGCAGGAAAATAACTTTCAATCGGCTTCCAGCTTCGTTATCTAAATTTAAATAATGTATCTGATTAACCACACTGTCTTGATCGTAATTGTGAAGCGTGTGGGTGATGAAGGGGGTGGGAAGGGGCGTTGCCTCATAGGTAGCGGATTGAAGCCTGTTTTGTAAGTCAATTCTCGGACCTTCCACCCAAGCCGGGACTAAAATAAACGCTACTATTTCTCTTTCTAAATCAGGACTTTTTGAGACTCTTTTAACCGCATCGATAAAGAGGTCTATCCCTTTGTTTTTATATTCGTAACGTCCCGATGTGGCGATCAAGAAAGCATTTTTTTGCGGTCGCTCCCCTGTCAATGCTTCGACAATATCACATAACCGTTTACGGGATAGGTTACGTTTTGTTGAGTATGATTCTTCCGCTGGAACAAAATCCCTCTCAAATCCATTCGGGGTGACGATGTCGGGTGTTCGTTCTAGTAATTGAGAACATTCTTTTGCCGTAATGTCGCTTACTGTTGTGAAACAATCTGCTTCGTGGGCTGCACTTTTTTCTAAGGAGTGTTTCGATACCATGTTCAACTCTTCGGCCATCTGATCTCCGTTGTAACCGGCTAAATAGTCATATAGAGGTTTCCCATTTCCTGCAATAGAACGACCGATAGATGTCGCATGAGTTGTGAAAAGCGTCGCGATTTGCGGTAAAGTGTACTTTACGTGAAGTAGTCCCATACCTGTGGTCCATTCGTCGAAATGGGCGACGACCTTAAATTTTTCACCCTGTATGAACTTGTAAAAACTTTCGATAACCACAGCCGACGCATAGGAGAATATACACGATTCGTCATAGTCTCCGTAAGCTGGTAAAGAGTTTACCCCATACCGGTTCCACATTTCACCATATAAATCGTTTTTATAAGGATATAATGATTTGAAATCGACTAATATGACGATAGGTCTGCCCGGTATATCCCACCGACCTATCTTTACTTTCATGTTTTGGGGTAAAGAGGCTTGTTTATGCCAGTCTTTCAGAAGAGTTTTGGATCTGATAAAATAGGGACACGGTTTATCTCCCCAGATATCCGGTCCTATGAAAATAATTCTATCTTTATATAGTTTTTGGAGCGTTCTTGCTTTTGTGGAAAGAACGGTATATATGCCGCCCACTTTATTGCAAACCTCCCAACTTACTTCAAATATATAATCAGGTATAAGTTGCTTTTCCATGATTACTATAATAATATTATACTATTGTTTTGCAATAGAGCGAACAAAGTTACAACAAATATTTTGTAACTCAGTGATAAAAAATGTTTTTTAGAATCGGGTGATTTGTCATATTTAGTGAATTGAGATTGTATATTTCTTAGGTAAAAAAGGGAATCTTTTTGGGAAACTTCGAGAAATAGGATTATATTTGTCTGACAAACTTAAAAAGAAAAAGTTATGGCTAATAAAAGAACTTTGAAGAAAGAGATTAATTACGTTGCCGGAGAATTGTTATCGGAATGTCTGTGTAATAAATATCTTATACCGGGCACTGATGCCGAAAAAGTAGATGCATTGATGGGAAAGATTATCGGTATCCAAGATGATTTTTTATGTCGAGTAGGGGCTAATGGAGATAAAGATCCCAAGAAAGTAAAAGTTTATTACCGAAAGCTCCGTGCCGACTTCGATGAAGCGATAGATGGAATTTTTGAAGATTTGGCGGCTTTAAACGCTTGATAAATAATATGAAGAGGGCAATCAGCTCTTTTATATTGAGACTCTTCGGGTGGACGGTGGAGGTTGATGTCCCCGATTATCCGAAGTGTGTTATCTGTGTGGCTCCCCATACCAGTAATTGGGACTTTTTTATAGGGAAATTGGCTTATCTTTCCATTGGTCGTTACGCTGGATTCATGATGAAAAAAGAGTGGTTTTTCCCTCCTTTGGGGAGTCTCTTGAAGTCGATGGGCGGGGTTCCTGTAAGCAGGGATAGGCATACCGATATGGTGGCGCAACTGGTTGGGATTTTCAAATCTCGAAAGCGTTTTTCCATAGCGATAACCCCGGAGGCTACCCGCAAGGCGAATGCCGATTGGAAGAAAGGCTTTTATTATATAGCGAGAGATGCCGAGGTTCCTATTGTATTGGCTTATATCGATTATAAAGATAAAGAGGTGGGCATAAAGAAAGTTTTTATGCCGACGGGAGATGTGGAAAAAGACATGCGCATGATAAAGTCTTATTATAAGAGTTTTCATGCACGACGACCCGAAAATTTTGTTACCGGATTGTAGTATTTATATAAGGGGCAGAATTCGTTTATTCTGCCCTTTTTTAGTTTCGATGGTATGGGCGATGTTTTGAGAGTTTCGTTGATACAGACCGATATTGTTTGGGAGGATAAAAGAGCTAATTTGGACAAGTGTGCCGCAATCCTTTCCCATATAACGGGAGACTGCGATTTGGTGGTTTTTCCCGAAATGTTTACGACCGGTTTTTCCATGCGTGCGGAAGATTTGGCAGAGTGTATCGATGGAGAAACTATTACCGAGGTAAAGAAGTGGTCTCGAAATTATAATGTGGCGATAGCCGGTAGTTTTATAGCTCGGGCTGGTAATGTTTGTTTTAATAGGGGATTTTTTATCGAGCCCGATGGATCGGAACACTATTATGATAAGAGACATTTATTCCGAATGGGAGAAGAAGGTCGTCATTTTGTCTCAGGGTCGGAAAAGCTCGTAGTAAATTATAGGGGCTGGAATATTTGTTTGCTCGTTTGTTATGATTTGCGTTTTCCCGTTTGGTGCAGAAATGTAGGGAATGAATATGATTTGCTTTTATTTGTGGCGAATTGGCCTCAATCCCGTTCGTATGCTTGGAGAAATTTGTTAATAGCCCGGGCTATCGAAAATGCGGCTTATGTTTGTGGCGTGAACAGAATCGGACAAGACGCAACATCGATGGTTTATAGAGGAGATACGATGGCAATAGGGGTTAAAGGCGAAGTTATCGCAGAATCAGAACCGTTTGTGCCACAAGTTGTAAATGTAGAATTGGATTTATCTAAATTAAAGTCTTTTCGGGAAAAGTTCCCGGTTTGGAAAGATGCCGATGAATTTGTGTTGAAAAAATAATGAATTATTTTTTT